>UMAE01020952.1_pt1 | contig 55794 bp, 36 predicted proteins | sample 1963621 | NCBI WGS metagenome assembly UMAE01 (sample SAMEA4835907, study PRJEB28245) | human gut metagenome | biome: gut microbiome; material: fecal sample | place: Denmark | collected 2008
GCTTTGCCCAAATTTACTTTTTCGCTATGTGTTTATTTTAGTTTTATAAAAAAATAAAGCTAATTGGTGACAATAAACCAATTAGCTTCTAAAGGTAGCGGAACCGGGAATCGAACCCGAGTTTCAGCCGTGAGAGGGCCGCGTCCTAGGCCACTAGACGATACCGCCATCAGTTGCTCTTAACTCTTTTTCTAAGACGCTGCAAAGTTAAAAGTTTGTTTTTAATCTGCAAAATAAAAAATGATTTTTTTTGTGCTGTTACTATAAAATAGGAATTTAATGGTCAGTCCGAAAAAACTGTGGGTATGTTATGTTAATACGCGAAAGTAAGCTATCAGTGCGGTTGGATTAAAAAAAACAACCCAATGCGATTCTGATCGCAATCTACATAAGTTACTACTGGTTATCTTCCCTGAAGTTTTAATGAAGTATTTTGAGCCGTCTTTTTAGGGCTTCCGAAAGCCTTGATCTCAAATCATTGAAAAATAAAAGCGGGTCATAAACTACTTTTATGACCCGCTTGCGGAAGCTGGGGGATTCGAACCCCCGGTACGGTTACCCGTACGTCAGTTTAGCAAACTGGTGGTTTCAGCCACTCACCCAAACTTCCTTCTTTTCAGAAGCGTTATCTCTCAAACGCGGTGCAAAGATAAGGGGATAAATTGAATTATGCAAACATTTTGCTCTTTTTTTAGATATATTTTTTTGATGGAAGTAATAAGATGCTGATAGTGAAGTGCTAATGGATGGAATTAATTTTTCTCCCAAAAATCCAAACATTCTTTAGCCACCTTATTAGGCAATGGTATTTTTTGATATATTCAATGCTGTCGGCGGATAATTGAGAAATTTGGGTTAGCTAATAAACTATCTAGTTTATTATAAATGTCATTTTCTTCAGGGTATACGTTGATGATAGGATGAAGTCTGTCTTTGCCTAATAAGTTGTAATGTTCCTCTTCTGCACCTCCTACAACTATAATTCCTTTGCTCATGGCATATAATGCATTTTAATCCCAGGGGATAAGAATAAAGTTGATCTAACATTATATCGCACCCGTCCATAAAATATTCACATTCGTCATACGGGGTGAAAACGGTTTGTTGTTTGATTTCGCATGCAGATGGATGTCTGTAATATAATTTATAGAGGGAGCTATAAAGCCTCAACATCTCCAGTGGAGTCGCGGGGGTGGAAAGCCCACCCTTCTCTACTTCTACCATAGAGGACGTAAGTAGCTGAAAAGCGAAAATGGATTAGAAATTTTCATTCTAATCCATTTTCGCTTTTGGAGGTTCCTGGCGGATTCGAACCGCCGTACACGGTTTTGCAGACCGCTGACTAAGCCACTCATCCAAGGAACCTCTTCGTTAGCAATCTTTGTTTCTCGATTGCGGTTGCAAAGGTACGACATTTTTTTTAATCTGCAAATATTCTGCTATTTTTTTCTCACTTTTTCTGCATTTTTTTCGCAACCGTACTTTGGCTTGTTCTGCATAGACTTCATGGCGCAGTCCGAACTACAGCATTCACACGGATTGCTATTGTCCTTTATGCGCTTGAAATACTGAAAGATACGTATGCTTATCCATATGGTGCAGAGGCATACAATTGCAATAACTATAATTTGTTGTAACTCCATGCTTGATAAACAAATAATTTTAGGTTTAGGTTTATTAAACGATAAGACTTCCTATTTGAAATACAGTAAATGCAACAAGCCAAGCCAATCCAGTGGTGTATCCTGCTGTGAATATGGCCCATTTCCAACTGCCGGATTCTTGCTTGATTGCTGCGAAAGTGGCAATACAGGGGAAGTAAATCAATACAAACAGCATGTAAGCTAATGCAACCAGTGGAGTAATGGGGATGCGGTTAGAAAGATTCACATTTTCCACATCTCCTTCATTTGTGTATAATACTCCTAGTGTGCTTACTACCAGTTCTTTAGCACCCACACCTGAAATAAGTCCGATTCCTAACTTCCAGTCAAATCCTAGCGGTTTGATAACAGGCTCTATGGCTTTGCCTATTTGTCCGATATATGAATTTTCTTGTTGCTCAGCCACGCTTTCGTAAGCATCATGTTGTGGATAATACCCTAGAAACCAGATAATAATTGAGGCAATCATGATAATGCCTCCCATCTTTTTCAGATATTGTGCTCCTTTTTCCCATGTATGGCGCATGATACTTTTAGAGGTAGGCATACGATAGGGGGGGAGTTCCATTACAAATGGAGAATCTTCTCCTTTCACCAGAAATTTACTGAAAATACGGGCCATTATTACTGCCAATAAAATGCCTGCTGTGTAGATGCAAAGTAACATAAAGCTGGCGCAGTTAGGGAAAAAAGCACCTATCATAACTAAATATATGGGAAGACGAGCACTACAGGACATTAAAGGATTCACCAACATGGTGATTAGTCTGGACTTTCGGTCTTCTATAGTACGTGTTGCCATTATGGCAGGTACATTACAGCCGAATCCCATAATCAGTGGAATAAAGGACTTGCCATGCAGTCCCATCCGGTGCATTATTTTATCCATGATAAATGCAGCGCGTGCCATATACCCCGAATCTTCCAATATAGAAATAAAAAAGTATAATATGAGGATATTCGGCAGGAAAACGATAACACCGCCCACTCCACCGATAATACCATCTATCAGTAAGTCTTTCAAAGGACCTTCAGCCATATTGTTCCGTATCAGGTTGCCCAACTGGTCTACTAGCCATTCAATACCTTGCATAGGGTAGTCACCCAAAACAAAGGTTCCCTCAAACATGATGTAAAGGAACAGGAAAAAAATAGGATATCCCCAAATGCGATGTGTCACAATACTGTCTATCACGCGGGTTGTTTGTTCTTTTTCCAAATGATTGTCGGTGAATGTTTCCTTCAAAGCTCCGGTAATAAAACCATATTTAGCATCCGTAATAGCTTGCTCGCTGTCTTCGTTCATCACTTTACGGATACGTAGGGTTTCCTTGTTGCGTATCGCTATGATTTCTTTGCCATTAGGCAGTGTAGAGATGAAATTTTCTATTTCCTTATCGTTTTCCAGTAATTTGATAGATAGGAAGCGGGTGGAGTATTTATGGCGTATGTCTTCGTTTTGACTGATTGCTTTTTTTACTTCTTCGATACTGCGCTCCAGTTCAGGACCGTGGTTAATGTGAATATGGCGCATATATCCGCGTGGGCGGGCATCTTCCTCTTCTTTGTGGCTTCCGAATTCGTGGTCGGGTACATAGGTTTTGTGCCAGTCTCTCAGATCTTCCAGAATTTCAGAACGTATTTCGCCCTTTTGTGACAGGAAATCCCCGCCTTCGTAAATACCGATGATAACATGGAACAGTTGGTCTATGCCTTCACCCCGCCGGCAGACAGTAGGTATCATAGGCACTCCGATCAATTGGCTTAACTTGATGTAATCCAGTTTGTTGCCGCTGCTTTCCAGTTCGTCATACATATTCAGTGCGATGACCATACGCACATTCATGTCAATCAATTGGGTGGTAAGATAGAAATTACGTTCCAGGTTGGAAGAGTCTGCCACATTGATGATTACATCCGGAGTTTCTTCAATGATATGTTTGCGTACATAAAGTTCTTCCGGAGTATAGGCTGAAAGAGAATAGGTTCCGGGTAAATCTACAATACGGAAATGATAACCTTGGAAGTCGAAAAAACCTTCTTTGGCATCTACTGTCACACCACTGTAGTTTCCTACATGTTCATGGGCGCCGGATGCAATATTGAATAGCGAAGTCTTTCCACAATTAGGATTACCTACTAAGGCCACATTGATTGTACGGCGTTTGCCTTTTGCCAGTGCCACCAGTTCTGATTCGGACACGGGTACATCTTCTGTTATGGAACCATGGTAAGGGCTTTGCATCGTGCGTGCTTCCTGCTCGCTTACCACCTCAATCATATCTGCCTCTTGTCTTCGGAGAGAGATCTCGTAACCTAGTAGTCTGTATTTTATAGGGTCTTTCAAAGGGGCGTTCAAGATTACCTCTACGGTTTTTCCTTTAATAAAACCCATTTCAACGATTCGCTTGCGGAAACCACCGTGACCTAAAACCTTGACTATTACGCCTTTTTCTCCTGTTCTTAATTCGGATAAACGCATCTTGTTTTAAATTTTTCGCAAAGATAAGTTATTACTTAGAAGTATGCAAACTATTTAGATTGTTTTTAAATAAAGAACAGGCACTTTGTTTTTGTCTTGCAGAACCCTTATCTTTGTGTCATGTTTCATTGGAATATTCAGAAGTATATAGAGGAAAAACAACTTTTCACTTTACATGATAAGGTGTTAGTGGCATTGAGTGGCGGAGCAGATTCGGTAGCTTTGTTGCGTGTCTTGCTTGTTTTAGGGTATCATTGTGAGGCTGCCCATTGTAACTTCCATCTTCGTGGTGAGGAGTCCGATAGAGATGAAAGGTTTGTCAATGAGTTGTGTAAAGGGCTGGGAGTGACTTTGCATGTTACTCATTTTGATACAGTCACTTATGCTTCAAGGCATCATGTTTCTATTGAGATGGCAGCTCGCGAAATGCGCTATGATTGGTTCGAACAACTGCGTAAGGAGAGGGGGATGGCTGTTATTGCCGTAGCCCATCATCGGGACGATAGTGTGGAAACTTTTTTATTGAATTTGATACGTGGCGCGGGAATCAATGGCTTGAAAGGTATCAGTCCGCATAACGGCTGCATTGTACGGCCTTTGTTGGAGGTGAGCCGTCAGGATATTTTGGATTATTTGCGTTGTTTGCGTCAAGGTTATGTTACAGACAGTACCAATCTGCAAGATGAATATATGCGTAATAAAATCCGTCTGAATATTCTTCCGATGTTGCGTGAGCTGAATCCTTCTGTCAGTGAAAGTATAGCTGAAACATCCAGACGTCTGACTGATGTTTCTCTTATATATAATAAGGAAATAGAGGCGGGGAAAGAAAGGGTGATGGAAAAGTCCGGCCATATTCTTATTTCTCGTTTGATGGAAGAGAGTGCTCCGGCGGCTTTGCTGTTTGAGATTCTTCATCCGTTAGGTTTCAATTCCGTTCAGGTAGGAGATGTATTCCGCAGTTTGTCTGCCCAGTCGGGAAAAAGATTCGTTTCTGCCGGATGGGAGGTGCTGCGCGACAGGACGGAGCTGATTATTCGCAGGAGGAAGCCGGCGGATGAGGAAGTGGAGGAAAATGTGCCCCCATTCCGGCTTGCAATGGAAACGCAGGAAATAATGCCGGACTTTGTCATCCCCAGGAATAAGAATACGGCCTGTTTGGATGCGGATAAGGTGGTACTACCTCTCACGGTGCGTAAATGGCGGCAGGGGGATAAGTTTGTTCCTTTCGGAATGAAAGGGAAAAAGAAGGTCAGCGATTATCTGACAGATCGTAAGTTTTCTCTTTTCCAGAAAGAAAATCAGTATGTGGTTTGCTCAGCAGACCGGATTGTATGGCTGGTAGGAGAGCGTAGCGATGACCGTTTCCGGGTGACGGAAGATACGAAACGGGTACTGATTATACGGCAGTTGGAAGATAAGTAGAATTTTTTTCTTTCCTGCTTTTTCATGAATGACAGGGAATGTTTCCTGAAATCTTGTAGCAAAAATCCGCGAATCATGCAACAAGATTTCAGAAATCATGTAGCAAGATTCGCGGATTTCAGATGGAGCTTCCCGGTATTATTTGCAATACTTCTGTATCAGTCCGTCTACCACTTCATCGCCCAGTTCTTTTGCTTTGGCAAAATTTGCACAGGCTTCTTTGTTTTTCTTTAATTGTATCTGGCAGTATCCCAGCATACGATATGCGGCTGCGGCTTTCGGGTCTAAAGAGATAGCCTTTTCCAATGCTTCTATTGCTTCGTTATGTTGCCCTACACGTAGATGCACCGAACCTTTTTCCACCCACATGGCTACATCCTCAGGAGTCATTTCTATTGCTTTATTAATGTCGTTGATAGCTTGCTGATACATTTTACATTGTATTTCCGCCTGTTCGCGTTGCAGATAAAAGGCGGCTGTAACGCGTCCACCGATAGCATCATAAAAAGTATCATAATCTATTACCGCTTCACGGTATTTGCCTGTCTGGGCTTTTATCTCTGCCCGTTCATAGAAATAAGGAGCCGCTTCCGATGTATAAGGCTTGGTGAAACGTGCCACAGCACTATCCATCAAGGCAATAACCTCGTTCATATCTGTTCCTTCAATCAGTTGTTTGGTTTTGGCTGCCGAGTAAAATGTAGCGGCAGAGGCTATGGAAGACTGGTTCACTTTTTCATAAGCGGCGTATGCCTCAGGATATTTTTTCATAGCAAACAGAATGTCTCCCTCCAATTGTGTGTAAATGGGTTGGTTGTCGGCCTGCATGGCATCATGAATAATGGAGAGAGCTTTGTCGTAACTCCAGTCACCGTATGGTTTCTTGTCACCTAAAGAGATGGTGTACGAATAAATTAATTTAGCGATATTATATTGCGTTTCACTCTTGTTGGCTGTCACTTCCAGTGCTTTCTTCAGGTCGGCATCTGCCAAAGCGTTGTGTTCATCATCATTAAATCCCATATAAGTAGTGGCACGGCGTATATATCCGTCCGCGCTGTTGGGATATTGTTCCAGGAAATCGTTTAATGTGGTGATATATTCGTCCTGATTTTGTTGTGAAGATGCCATGAACAGGTACACCAGTGCTTGGTCTTCTGTTTCGGGCAGTCCTTTTTTGATGCCGATTTTATTCAGTGACATGTCGTTCAAAGAAAGGGCGGTGATGCTCAGCGAGGCACCGTATGTAGCTCCGATGGCATAACTTTCCTTGGCTTCATCCGATGCGTTTTTTTGGATTAAACCTAATACTTCTCCATTGGCATTCATAATAGGGCAACTTACTGTTTTTTCGTTGGTTGTCATTGCCAGTGTATAGTAATATGCCTTGTCGCCGATGGTGTCTACTTTGGTGACGGTCCCTGTCTGGCAGGTTGCCGCTTTTTGAGTCGAGTAGGGTAGCAGATAGACTGTTTCACCTACCGATGCCGGCTGTGATGCCGATTTTAATGCTATGGTCTTTTTATCGGTTTCAGTATTAAATTTTACGATGTCATACATGGAGTTGGCTCCCAAGATACGCAATACAGGCAATTCTTTACTGTCCGCATTAATGATTACTGCACGTTCGGCTCCTTCAAACAGGGTATAATCGGATAATGCCGTTCCATTTTCATTGATATAGAATCCATTTCCTGTATTCTTGATTTTGTTATCTTTATCGTATGTAACGATGGAAAAAACGGCTTTTTTAGCTTTGCCGGCCCACTTTGGGGTTGCTTGTGCATAGCTTAGCTGGGCGGCTATGCCGCATGCCAGTATCAAAAGTACTTTCTTCATGATATAGTTAGTTGTTTGTTAACGATGATACGGTATTTATAAAGCGGATGCCGTTTTGTCTTCTGTGAAGCCGCGTTGCTTTACAGCTTCATAAATCAGAATACCTGCGGCAACCGATACGTTCAATGATTCTATTTTACCCATTAACGGTATTTTGATCCATTCATCGCACAGGGAAAGGTGTTCGTAGGGAACACCTGTGTCCTCGGCTCCCATAATGATACATACAGGGTCTTTATAGTTTGCTTTGGTGTAATCATAATCACCTTTTTCCGTGGCTGCTACAATCTTGAATCCGCAGTCTTTCAGATACTTGATGGTATTAGTCAGATTTTGTTCGCGGCATACGGGAAGAGTGTGCAGAGCTCCTGCTGATGTTTTCATTGCGTCGGCATTGACACTGACACTGTTTTTCGAGGGAATAATAATGGCATCTGCACCGGCACATTCGCAGGTACGGGCAATGGCTCCGAAGTTACGTACATCGGTAATTCCATCCAGCATGACGAATAGGGGTGTTTTTCCTTCTTCAAACAAGAAAGGTACCAGATCTTCTGTTTTCTGGTAGGTGACAGAGGAGATGAATGCTACAACTCCCTGATGGTTTTTCCGGGTAATACGGTTAATACGCTCCACGGGTACACGCTGAACAGGGATGAGGGTATTTTTCAAGCAGGCAAACAGTTCTTTGGACAGTTCGCTCTGTATATCTTTCTTCACCAATACTTTATCTATCTCTCTTCCGGCTTGTATGGCTTCAATAACAGCGCGTACACCGAAAATCATTTCATTCTTTTCTAACATATTTAATAAGTGGTTAATGGTTAGTGACAGGTGGTTAGTGGTAATTGGCACTAGCCACTTATCAGCGCCTTTGCATTGTTCAGGGCTGCCTCTGTCAAGGTAGCCCCACTTAGCATATTGGCAATTTCTTTTACTCTTTCTTCATCAGTCAGGCGGCGGATGTGGCTGTTGGTGCCTGTTTCCGTATCTTCCTTATATACTTTATAATGAGTGATGCCGCGTGCTGCAATCTGGGGCAGGTGGGTGATGCTGATGACCTGACGGTTTTGTTTTCCCATCTCCTGCATGATGAGCGCCATTTTCTCGGCGATGGAACCGGAAACTCCGGTGTCTATTTCATCAAAGATGATAGTAGGCAGTTTCACAGCTCCGGCTATCATGGCTTTCAGCGAAAGCATGACACGGGCAATCTCACCACCCGATGCTACGGAAGCTACATTTTGTAATGTTCCATTCTTGTTGGCCGAAAACAGGAATGTCACACTGTCCATCCCTTTACTGTCCGGTTCCTTGCGCGGATTCAGTTCCACCACAAAGCGCACATTGGGCATACCGAGAGGAACCAGCAGGCTTTGCATCTGTCTTTCAATGTGCTTGCCCGATTGGGAACGGAGTTTTGTCAACACAGCAGCTTGCTTTATCACTTTGTCATATAGCGTTTCTTTTTGGGCGGTAAGTTCTGCTATACGGTCATCAAAAGAAGTGATGGCGTTCAGCTTCTCATGATAGTCGGTTTGCACGGCTATCAATTCCTCTATTGTTTGTACGTGATGCTTCTGTTGCAAAGAGTAGATTAAGTTCAGGCGTTCATTTACATAATCCAGACGGGTGGGGTTGAACTCCACTTCCTCCTGTGCGCCTGCTATTTCATGCGACAGATCTTTCAGCTCTATGTAACAACTGTCTAAACGCCCTATCCATTCCTGGGCACGTGTGTACACTCTCGCTATGTTATGCAGGGTTTGCATACATTCTTTGGTAGCGGACAACAGGCTGGCATCTTCCGAAGCCATTATTTGGTCCACTTTGTACAAGCCCGCTTTTATCTCTTCGGCATGATTCAAGGTTTCGGCTTCCTGTTCCAGTTCGGTTTGTTCTCCTTCCTGAAGGTTTGCATCATCCAGCTGTTCCAGTTGGAACCGGATGTAATCTTCATCCTTCCGGCTTTGCTCGGCTTGCGTTATGAAGTCGGCCAGCTGTTTGCATACGTTCCTGTACTCGGTATAAATATCCTTGTATGCTGAAAGTTCGTTGTCATCTTGTGCCAGGATATCCAATACATTCAATTGGAATCCCTCACTGTTGAGCAACAGGTTTTGATGCTGGCTATGTACATCTATCAGTTTCTCGCCCAGTTCTTTCATCTGCGCCAATGAGGCCGGAGTATCGTTTATGAATGCGCGGCTTTTACCTGATGCATATAACTCGCGGCGGATAATACATTCATCCGGATCATATTCCAAATCTCTTTGGGTAAAGAAAGGCTCCATCTGATAGGCGGAGATGTTGAAACGTGCTTCTACAATACATTTATTGGCGCCTTTCTTGATCGCTTTGATATCGGCCCGTTGTCCCAGTAACAAGCCGATAGCGCCTAGAATAATCGATTTACCGGCGCCGGTCTCTCCGGTGATGACAGAGAAGCCGGGGGTGAAACTGATATCCAATGTATCAATCAATGCATAATTCTGTATATAGATAGATTGCAGCATATTCTTGCTCCTTTTTAATAATTTGCTGATTTGTCAATTTGCTAATTTGCTGCGCTGTTGTATTCCGCATGGTAATTAGCGCATTAGCGCATTAGCGCATTAGCGCATTAGCACATTGGCAACATGGCAAATTAAGAAATTATTTATTATTTACCAGTCTGTCAATAATATCCCTTGCTACTTCCTGTTTGCTTTTCAGCGGATAAGGAGTTGCTCCCTGACGGTCTATAATCGTTATTTTGTTGGTGTCACAACGAAACCCGGCTCCTTGGTCGTTCAATGAGTTCAGTACAATGAAATCAAGGTTCTTACGTTCCAGTTTTCTTTGTGCATTTTTTGTTTCATCATTTGTTTCCAAGGCAAATCCCACTAATGTCTGTCCGTCTTTTTTCCGGTTTCCCAGTGCGGCGGCAATGTCTTGTGTGGGTTTCAGTTGCAGTATTAAATTATCTTTCTCTCTTTTGATTTTATGACCGGCTACGGTTTCCGGGGTAAAGTCGGCCACTGCCGCACACAGGATGCCGGCCGAAGCTGTAGGAAACTCGCGGATGGCGGCTTCGTACATTTCTCCGGCACTTTCCACATCTATGCGGCGGATGTTAGGGTGATAGGCCTGAATCGTTACCGGTCCGCTGATTAGCGATACTTCCGCTCCACGTGAAGCGCATTCCTCGGCAAGTGCGAATCCCATTTTTCCTGAAGAATAATTGCCGATAAAGCGTACCGGATCTATTTTCTCGTAGGTTGGACCGGCGGTAATGACTACTTTCTTTCCGGCCATGTCTTGTTGTTTGGCAAAGAAAGCTTCCAGAATTTCCACTATTTTTTCCGGTTCTTCCATTCTGCCTTTTCCTACCAGATGGCTTGCCAGTTCCCCTTCTGCCGGTTCTATAATATGATTTCCGTAAGAACGGAGCGTGTCCAGATTCTTCCGGGTGGAAGGGTGTGCGAACATATCCAGATCCATTGCCGGAGCTACGAATACGGGAGCTTTCATTGACAGATAAGTCGTGATCAGCATATTGTCCGCTATTCCGTTGGCCATTTTACCAATAGTGGATGCGGTAGCCGGAGCGATAATCATGGCATCCGCCCATAGTCCCAAATCAACGTGGCTGTTCCATGTCCCGTCACGCTGGGCAAAAAACTCGCTGATAACAGGTTTGCTTGTTAATGCAGACAAAGTGATAGGTGTGATGAATTCTTTGCCTGCGGGGGTAATCACGACTTGTACTTCCGCTCCCTTCTTAATAAGTCCGCGAATGAGTATAGCCGCTTTATAGGCGGCTATACTTCCGGTTATACCTAGTACGATTTTTTTTCCTTTCATACTCATTTCATCATTCCCGATTCACGTAGTCTGATTTTTGTCAGTACGTTTTTCGTGTTCAGCGTAAAGTCACCGTTCAGTATCCAGCTGTAGTAGCCCGGATCTTTTTGTAATACTTCGCTGACCGACATTCCTTTGTATTTCCCAAAATTAAAGACTTCCACGCCTTTGTCATCATAAACAATGCGTCCGGCGAAATCTACGTTCTTGTTGAAACTTGAATATTCGGCTAGAAATGCCATATCGTTTTGCAATTCTTCCGGATAGCGGTCCAATTGGGATTTCAGTACTTCGTATGTGGCACGTGTGTCGGCTTCGGCTGTATGGGCATCTTCCAGATTCTTTCCGCAATAGAATTTATAGGCGGCAGACAGGGTGCGCTGTTCCAGTTTGTGATAAATCACCTGCACGTCAATGAATTTTCGTTTCATCATGTCAATGTCTACTCCTGCGCGCAGGAACTCCTCGGCCAGAACCGGAATGTCGAAACGATTGGAATTGAAACCGGCAAGGTCACATCCCTCAATGTCCCGGGCTATCTCTTTTGCCACTTCCTTGAAAGTAGGGCAGTCCGCCACATCTGCGTCATAAATACCGTGGATGGCAGAAGATTGTTCGGGAATATGCATTTCCGGATTGATACGCATGGTCTTCGTTTCTTCGTTGCCGTTTGGGTACACCTTCAGATAGCATATTTCCACTATTCTGTCTGTGTTTATATTTGTTCCCGTTGTTTCCAAATCGAAAAAAACAATAGGATTCTTCAAGTTCAATTTCATTTTCAGCTTGTATTATATATTGTTTTTCCGCCACATGGTGGCGTGTCGTTTTTAGTCGTTCAGCATCATAGGCATCAGCAGCATCAGCAGGTCTTCTTTTTCTTCCTGTTCTACAGGAACAATAACACCCGCACGTGAAGGATCAGCCAGTTCGAAAAGTATTTCCTGTGCCGAGATATTGTTTAAAATATCGATCAGGAATGTTGATTTAAAGCCGATGCTCATGGGGCTTCCTGTATATTGGCAAGTCAGTGTTTCTTCTGCTGAGGTGGAGAAGTCTATGTCTTGTGCGGAGATCTGGATCTGATTTTCACTGAGGCGGAGTTTTATCAAACTGCTTGCTTGTGATGAGAATACAGATACACGGCGGAGCGCACTGATCAGCATCATGCGGTCAATGGTGGCCTTGTGCGGATTATCCTGCGGAATTACTGAATTATAATTGGGATAGCGTCCTTCGATAAGACGGCATATCATGCTGTAGTTTTCTAATGTAAACGTAGCGTTACGGTCGTCAAAATCAATTTGCACATCTCCTTGTTCTTTCGGCAACAGGTTCTTCAGCAGGGTTGCCGGTTTCTTGGGCAGAATGAAAGCGGCTTTTTCATCGCCGTGTGCCACAAATGTTTTATTGCGTACTAATTTGTGCCCGTCTGAGGCTACGAAAGTGATGTCTTCGGTAGTGATATCAAAATAAATACCATTCATTACCGGACGTAACTCGTCATCGGCAGTAGCGAACAAGGAACAGTTGATACCCGCCAGCATCACCGGAGCGCCCATTGTTACGTGTACCGCATTTGCGCCTAATGCGGTAGCCTGCGGATATTCGTCGGCATTTTGTCCCATCAGGCTGTATTTACCATTCTGATATTGTACGGTGATTTCCAGATTCTCTGTATTTACCAGGAAAGTCAGTGGTTGTTCGGGTATTTCTTTCAGGGCTTCGAGTATGGTTTTTGAAGAAACGGCAAAGCGTCCGTCACCGTCACTTTCATTTACTTCCAAAGAAGTGGACAGGGTCGTTTCGCTGTCAGAGGCAGTGAGCGACAACGTTCCGTCAGTCAGTTCCATTAAGAAACAATCAAGAATAGGTAACGAATTTTTAGAGTTGATTACTCGGCTAATAGCTTGTAAATGACTGAATAATCCAGTACTTGAAACGATGAACTTCATAGTTTTATATTATTATATTTATATTCTATATCTCTATATTCATTTAACTGCCAAAGTTACGAAAAGATTATGGTTCAAGCGCAAAAAATGGCGAAAAAATTAGTTTACTCGCAAGGAAAAGTGTACTTTCGTGGCGAATTTAAATAACGTAATATGGAATTAGCAGGAAAAGTAATAGCAGTCCTCGAACCGAGAGGAGGAGTTTCAAAGACAGGAAATGAATGGAAAGTACAAGAATACGTAATTGAAACGCATGATCAATATCCTAAAAAAATGTGTTTTGACGTATTTGGAGCAGATAAGATAGCGCAATTTAATATTCAGGCAGGTGAAGAGTTGAATGTGTTTTTTGATGTGGATGCCCGCGAGTGGAATGGTCGTTGGTTCAACAGTATCCGTGCGTGGAAAGTAGAGCGTGTGGGTGCCCAGGGACCTGTTGCACCGGATGCTCCGTTTCCTCCCATGAATGCTGCTCCCGCTGCACCGGTAGATTTTGCCGCGACAGACGAGAAGGATGATTTGCCTTTCTAGGGGATAGAGGATTCCCATAAACATAAATAAGCCGGCAGAATCCGTGAAAAGGATTTTGCCGGCTTATTTTATATAGTCTGTTTTTATGGTCATTCTCAATCATGGTGTGAAGTGTTGACGGGATATTTGCGTTCCATGAATTTCCATTTATCATCCGGTGTGGTATGATTACGGTGGAGTAAATTAAACAGGCGGAAACTATATTGCTGTAGTTTCCGCCTGTTCTTTATTGGGTTAAATAAAAAAAGTCTTAAAATGTAGTGTAGAAGATTTGCATTTTCAGCTTATTCTCAGGATTCGTTCCACCTTTTAACATAGCGCTTTCCATACCTAAGCTGTTGGATATTTCAACTATTTCATTGTTTGAATTGGATACTGCTTTGACAGGTATGATGACAACTCTGTTCCAGTCCGGATTTTCAGCGTCCCATTTTTTTCCGTCTTCTTCCTTTTCAGGATCTCCACCTGCTGCTGTTATGCCTTTTTTCCGTTCCTCAATGCAGTAAGTGATTAAGGGAGCGATGTTGGTAAAGGTGTATGTATTGTTACTGCTGCTATATGAACTTAAGAAAGAAGTCTTGTTATCGATAATCTTGTTTTCTTCAAAGAACGAGAACATATCTTTCTTTCTGACCATCAATACATATTGGGGGATGCCCATTTTGTATTTGGACTCTTTCTCGTTGTAGCGTGTGAATGATACATTTACACCATTTAGCGTATCTCTTTTATGTTCATTGTAAATCTCTGCAATGGGGAAAGTCGCTTCTGTAAAAATACCTGCCGGACTTTTGAGGTAAGTATGGTCCGGATCTTGGGCTAACTCTTCCAATCTGCTACCGTTACTGAAGTGGTTGGCTTGTATCACTTCCTTGGTTGCTCCAAAGAAATAGGATTTGTAAACCAACGAATCCCGCTTGCCGGAAGAACTTTCTATCAGGGCTTCAAAATTAAGATTCAGGCTTAAACCGTCAATGTATAAAATGGTTCCGTCGCCATGAGTACAGCGAATGTAAACTCCCTTTAATACATTCTTGATAAAACTTTCAGGAGTCTTGAAATACTCTTTGTTCTCCTTGTATTTGTTGAAGATGTGATCGCCTAATGAATTGGGCAATTTGATAGTCTGTATAATTGTTCTTTGCTTGACACCGCTGCTTGTGGTTGTAGTTTCATCTTTGCTTGTAGACGGACCTACTGCCGAATAGGCTTTTACAGCGATAGGCTTTCCTTTTTCGTTGTAATAATCTTTAGGATCCACACTGGTATAGAAAGTACTTAGTTCTTTTTCAGGAATAACCTTGTCCAATGTGTCAACCTGTAAGCGCATGGCATTCAGTGAGTCACCAAAGAAAGACCCGTATTGCAGACTTATATTTACTCCGATGACTTTGGTCAGCTCTTCTTCAAATTTGAAGTTGTCCATACAGGTGAACTGTGCTATAAAGTCGGCAGTAAATTCTCCAAATTGCTCATCGGTATATCGTCCTAAATATGCAGTACTGGTACGTGCATAAACAGAGTCGGCCAACAGAGATTTGGTGGTAAACTCATAACTGTCTGTATTTGCCGGAATCTTATCTCCACCAGGGATAAGATCAGTCCCGATGCCGGTTGTTGAATCATCGCAACTATAAATAAGTGCAGCCAACAACAATGCGCATAAGTATTTGATTTTCATCTTTATTATTCTTAGTGAGTTATTTCTTTTCAAACTCCCATACTTTGTCATAGAACTCATTGAAAGCATCTACATAGGTATCGGCAGGCTGATAGTCGAGCACGGGCACACCCGATTCACGGGCGAACTTCATGACATTCTCGTTCACTTTTTCGCTGTTTTGTATCACGCCGTCGGAGTAGGCAATGGCCAGTTTGCACAGCTCCTCGTAATTTGCCGGAGATTTGACGATGCTTTCCACATCATTCTTTTCAATGCCTTTCAGCATGAGTTTTTCAGTCAGATTACCTTCGCAGTCCGATTTGAAATCATCTTCAAACACCGAAAATACTACTTTTGAGTCTCTGAATGACGGTTCATCCTGATAAGCCTTCTTGATATAAAGAGGTACAAATGCACTCATCCACCCTTGGCAATGGATAATGTCCGGACACCAGCGTAATTTCTTTACCGTTTCCAATACGCCGCGTGCATAAAAAATAGCACGTTCGTCATTGTCTTTGTATTCTACACCGTTTTCGTCAGCTACCATTTGGCGGTGCTGGAAATAGTCGTCATTGTCAATGAAGTAAACCTGCATACGTGCAGCTTGGATAGATGCTACCTTGATAATCAGCGGATGGTCCGTATCGTCTATGATTAAATTCATGCCGGACAGGCGGATGACTTCGTGTAATTGGTTTCTGCGTTCATTGACATTGCCCCATTTTGGCATAAAAGTTCTGATTTCTCTGCCTTTTTCCTGAATAGCCTGAGGAAGAAATCTTCCCATGTTTGCCATTTCGGATTCGGGAACGTAAGGGGTAATCTCTTGTGTAATAAATAAAACTTTATTTGCCTTCATCTTAACTTTTTGTTGCTCATAATCATTTTGCAAAGATATAAAAAAAATAGATGAGAGTGGCAAGAAACGAGGAATAATAATTCCTTATGATATGTTAAGTGGCTGGTAATTAGTAATTAGCAGTTGGAAGTTAATGGCCGATGCCTTGCGGAATTAGGTGAAAAATGGGAAAGAACAGGTGGCCGGCCGGTGGCTGAAGAGGGCTTATTGCGCCATATCTGCAAGCTATTAACCACTTATTACTAACCACTCATCATTAATTAAAACTCTTTTTTTCTTCGTTATCTCCCAAATAATGGTTTACTTTGCAGCCGTTTTAAATGAAACTACTCAAACAAAAGAGATAAAAAGATGAAGTTAGTTCAAACAATCAAAGAGCTTCAGTCAGAGCTGGATGCCCTGCGCAGTGAGGGAAAGACAATAGGTCTGGTACCTACGATGGGTGCACTCCATGCCGGACACGCTTCGTTGGTGAAACGTGCTGTTGCAGAAAATGATGTAGTGGTGGTAAGTGATTTTGTGAATCCTACCCAGTTTAACGACAAAAATGACTTGGCAAAATATCCGCGTACATTGGATGCCGATTGTGAATTGTTGGAAAAAGTAGGGGCGGCTTTTGTTTTTGCTCCGTCTGTAGAAGAGATTTATCCTGAGCCTGATACCCGGCAGTTCAGCTATGCGCCGTTGGACACAGTGATGGAAGGCCGTTTCCGTCCGGGACATTTCAATGGAGTATGCCAGATAGTGAGCAAGCTGTTTATGATTGTAAATCCTACCCGTGCTTATTTCGGTGAGAAAGATTTCCAGCAGTTGGCTATTATTCGTGAAATGGTGAAACAGATAGGGTTCAACGGACTGGAAATTGTAGGTTGTCCTATTGTGCGTGAGGAAGACGGGCTGGCATTGAGCAGCCGCAATGCACGGCTTTCTGCGGTGGAGAGAGAGCATGCGCTGAATATTTCGCAGACTTTATTTAAGAGTTGTACTTTTGCAAAATCTCATCCGGTCGCTGAGACTCAGAAGTTTGTAGAAGATGCGATTGCTGCCGCTCCGGGTTTGCGTCTGGAATATTTTGAAATAGTAGACGGCACTACGCTTCAGAAAATAACGGATTGGGAAGATACGGATTATGCAGTAGGTTGCATTACGGTATTTTGCGGAGAGGTACGTTTGATAGATAATATAAAATATAAGGGATAGTGATCGTTAACCATTAGAATTATGATGATTGAGGTATTAAAGTCGAAACTGCATTGTGTCCGTGTAACGGAAGCCAATTTGAATTACATGGGTAGTATTACGATTGACGAGGACTTGATGGATGCCGCCAACATGATTGCCGGCGAGAAAGTGCACATTGTGGATAATAATAACGGCGAGAGGTTTGAAACTTATATTATTAAGGGTGAGCGCGGTTCGGGATGTATTTGTCTGAATGGGGCTGCTGCCCGGAAAGTACAGGTGGGTGACATTGTGATTATCATGTCATACGCCATGATGGATTTTGAGGAAGCTAAATCGTTCAAGCCGACGGTGGTTTTCCCTGATTCGGCGATGAACAAGATTGTATAACGATATTTTTGTTCGGTAATCCAAAAGCCCGGTAGACGTGAGTCTGATACGGGCTTTATTTTTTTATCCGCAATCATAGGGGGCAATAAACTTTCATTTATTATCCGGTAGTATGATTGCGGATAATCTGTTTATATGGATTTCTCCTTGATAAGTCCTGTCCGGTAGGCCATCAGCAATTTCTTTAAATCGTTGATCTGTGTCACCAGTTCCCGTCCTTTGTCAGTGTCCTTTACCATCATGCGTTGGGTGCTCATTTCTACTATCTGGGTGCTCGATTTGATATCCTGCCCTTCTTCAATGGCTTTTTGCATTGAGGTGAACGGTTCGTGCTGTACCAGTTGGAATCCGCGCGAATGGTATACCAGTGTATATCCGGCAATTCCGGTTTCCGAATGGTACGCTTTAGAGAATCCTCCGTCTATGACCATCATCTTGCCGTTTGCTTTTATCGGATTCTCACCTTGGATGGTTTTTACGGGTACATGCCCGTTGATGATATGGCGGTGTGTTCCTATCACGCCGAACTCGTCCAGCAGCATGTCACATACTTTTTCTTCATTGCGCAGGCTGTAATAGTGACCTTTCACTTCCTTGTGCAACTCTTTCTCTTTTAAGAAGTAACGTTCAAAAGTAGCCATTTTGTCTTTGTCGAAAGCAGGGGAGTCTTTGCCACACCACAAGTACCATACATAGTCTACGGCAAAGGGTCTGTCCTCGTTGTCTTCCTCAGCGAAGAAGGCGGTACGGATCAAATGCCCTACTTTTTCCAGCAAGGCTTTTCCCTTGTACGTTTTTCCGGCTATGGACACATCTTTCAGCGTACCGTCGGCATTCAAGGGGATGGAGGCGTGGAACAGCAGATTTGAGTTGCTCACCGTGTACATGCATCCGTAACGGAACAGGCAGCGGATATGTTTTTTCAATTTCTCACTGCTGACAAATGAACGATGGAGTTTGTTCATAATTTCCCGTTCTTCGTCTGTCAGCTTATAAGGATCGGCAGGATCTACCGTAGGAAGAAAACTGTCTTTCAGCTCATATTCTTTTCCATTGGGCATTGTGATGGTCTTACGCTCGAAGTCTATACGGTGTAGCAGCATACGGTCGTCCATCTCGAAATCGGGGCGGCGCCTGATAATCTCCGCTTCCAGCTTGAACTGGATAACACTGATTGCTTTGTGCATCTGGCCTATCATGCGCAGCGTCTTGGCATTGTACGTACAGTCTTCTTTCTCTACTTTCGGTCCGAACAGGGTGCAGGGATCATCAGCGTATGTTTCCATGGCAAAGGTGGCCAGGGGCAGAAGGTTGATGCCATATCCGTCCTCCAGAGCGGCAAGGTTGCCATAACGCATGGCCAGGCGTAGCACGTTTGCCATACAGCAGTCGTTGCCGGCTGCGGCTCCCATCCATAAAATGTCATGGTTTCCCCATTGTACGTCGAAATTATGATAATCGCATAATATGTCCATAATGCGGTGGGGGGCAGGGCCACGGTCGAATATATCACCCAGCACATGCAGTGTGTCTATGGTGAGCCGTTGGATGAGGTTGCATAGGGCAATGATAAAGTCATCGGCGCGGCGGGTAGAAATGATGGTGCTGATGATGACATTAATATACGCCTGTTTGTTGGGAACCATTGAGTTTTCGTGCAACAACTCCTGAATGATATACGAGAATTCTTTGGGAAGCGACTTCCGCACTTTGGAACGGGTATATTTGGAGGATACATTCTGGCATACACGTACCAGTTGGTTCAACGTGATGACATACCAGTCGTCCAGATCCGTTTCCACTGCTTTTACCAGATCCAGTTTTTGTTCCGGATAATAAATCAGCGTACATAGTTCTTTTTTTTCATTCTCGCGCAGGGTATTGCCGAATATTTCATTTACTTTTCTTTTGATGGCCCCGGAAGCATTCCGCAATACATGCTGGAATGCCTCGTACTCTCCGTGCAGGTCGGCAAGGAAATGTTCTGTACCTTTAGGCAGGTTCAGAATAGCTTCCAGGTTGATTATTTCCGTACTGGCATCGGCTATAGTGGGGAAACTATGCGACAGCAGTTGCAGGTATCGCATATCTTCCTGTATGGTTTCCGGGGTGATAGAATTATAAGCGTTCATAGCTGGAAATTATATAAAAAACATAAGTATTAATTGGGCTATAATGACCCGGCTGAACATGGACAGCGGATATACGGTGGCATAACTCACTGCCGGATTATCACCGGGTAACGTGTCATTGGCATAGTTCAATGCCATAGGGTTTGCCATGCTTCCACACAGCATGCCACAGGTGCTTCCGAAGTCGAGGTGGCTTATGCGGAGGGCCACTAATGCCATAATGACTACCGGAATAAAGGTGATGGCGAAGCCTACAGCTATCCAGATGGCTCCTTCGGGGCGCATCACTGTCTCGAAGAAATGTGCGCCTGCATCCAGTCCCAGGCAAGCCAGATAGAGGGATAACCCGATACCGCGCAGCATCAGGTTGGCACTCCGGGTGGTATAAGTGATGAGGTGGAAACGGGGGCCAAAGCATCCGATAAGAATTCCTACTACGATAGGTCCGCCTGCCAGGCCTAATTTAACGGGAGTGCTGATGCCGGGGATGGCGATAGGGATGGAGCCTAGTATCAATCCCAGTACAATACCTATAAAAATGGCGGCAAGATTAGGGTCCTTCAACGTTTTAACCGCATTGCCCAATACTTTTTCCACATTCTCTATGGCTTTGGCTTCTCCCACTACGGTCAGCCGGTCGCCCAGTTGGAGGATCAGCCCCGGTGTGGCAAGCAGTTGTACCCCGCTGCGCATCACACGGCTGATGTTGATGCCATAGCTGTTGCGCAGACGTAAAGAGCCTAGTTTTTTCCCGTTTATTTCGGGGCGGCTGATAACGATATGTTTGGAAATCAATTGGCTGTCTATGGCATTCCAGTCGATGTCTTCTTTATTCCAATCCTGGTTTTCCTGTTCGCCGAAAAGAATCGTGAGCGAGGGAGCGTCCTTTTCGGTGGTGATAACCAGCAGGCGGTCATTCTCTTTCAGTATTTTTTCTGAAGTGGGGATGCTTACCGTGCCTTCTCGCCATAAACGGGAGATAACAAATTTAGGATAGCTTAATAAAGCTACTTCTTTTATGCTTTTATTGAAAATGGCGGGATTGTGCACTTTGAAGGTGGCAATGAATGTCTGATTGGTGTCCTCGTGCTCGTGAATGTCGATATCTGAGGGACGGACAAATAATTTGCGTACCAGCAGCATGGCTAGAATAACACCTACCACTCCCAGCGGATAGGTTACGGCGCAACTTAACGCAGCGCCACTGGCGGGTTCCCCCATTTGTTTCAATGTCTGTTGGGCGGCCCCCAGAGCGGGAGTATTGGTGGTGGCTCCACAAAGGATGCCTACCATATCGCTCATCGGTATGCCTCCCAGTTTGCTGAAAAGCACCGTCATGACCGTACCTGTCAGAATAACGCCTATGCCCAGCATATTGAGCTGTACGCCGCCTTTACGGAATGAACTGAAAAAGCCGGGACCTACCTGCAAGCCCAGTTCGTATACAAAAAGCACAAGACCGAAACTCTCGGCGTAATTCAGCATATTCGGGTCGATTGAGAATCCCAGGTGTCCGGCCAGAATACCGGCAAAAAAGACGAAGGTAACTCCCAATGAAATGCCAAACAGGTGGATTTTACCTAAACCGAGCCCCACGGCAATGATAATCGAGAGGATTACAACCGCCTGTAAAGGCGTGTGTTCAAAAAATAAGCTATTTAACCATTCCATATTGCAAAGATAGTACATTTTTAAGTTCTGCAAGCGATAAATAGGTATTTATGGATGGAACATGACTCATCTCGTTCTATAAATGATCCTTTTCCTCCAGCCACGCATCAATCAGTTTTCTTGCCAGGCTCAGCTTTTTGGGTATCTCCGGCAAGTTGTCTTTGGTATAGAAAGCGCCGGCACTCAGTTCTTCTTGTTGTAGTTTGATGTTTCCGCTTTCATAATCGGCGGTGAAGCCTATCATGATTCCGCTGGGATAAGGCCACGGCTGGCTGCCGAAATATTTCAGGTTTTTGATATGGAGTCCTGTTTCTTCCAGTACCTCGCGGTGCACACATTCCTCCAAAGTTTCGCCCGGTTCAAGAAAACCGGCTACCAAACCGTTGAAGGTTCCCCGGAAGTTGCGGGCGTGGACCAGCAGTATGCTGTCTTCCCGGCGTATCAATACAATGATGGCAGGAGAGATGCGCGGATAAATTTCCTGACGACATTGGGGGCATTTTTTAGCAATAGGAGAAATCTGTACGGTAGGTACGCCGCACATGGGGCAATAGCGGCTGTTCTTGTCCCAATTCAGTATCTGGAAGGCTTTGCCACCCACATTGTACTCTTCCCAAGGCAATACGTCGTATGAACTCCGGAGATCCATCATCAGGTGGCGGTCATTTTCGCTGCCGGGCACCGGGGCATGTACGGAGAAAGTCTTGGCAGTGCGTCCCTCTATCTCTCCGATGGTGTGGATAGTGCTTCCCACCGGAACAGGCATGGGAGGCTCTGTTCCGAAAGGTATGGTGTACATTCCGTTCTTTTTCTCTATCAGCAGCTGATCCTTATAAAAAACGAACCAGCCGCAGGTTTCTATATCTTCTTCCATATTCTTTTTTACCTTGTTGCAATTATTGATTCAATCCTTTCATAGTGAGCTGGATGCGCTTGCGCTCTAGGTCTATGCTCATCACTTTCACCCGTACATGCTGATGGATGCTGACTACGGTGGTGGGGTCGCTCACAAATTTGTCGGCCAGTTGTGATACGTGCACCAGACCCTTCTCTTTGATTCCTATATCTACAAAGCAACCGAAGTTGGTAATATTGTTCACAATGCCGGGCAGTTCCATTCCTTCAGTCAAATCCTCTATGGTCTTTACATTCTTGTCAAATTCAAAAACTTGGATTTGTTGCCGTGGGTCGCGTCCCGGCTTGTCCAATTCCTGCATGATGTCTGTCAGGGTGGGAAGCCCCACTGTCGGGGTGACATACTTCTTGATATCAATCCGGCTGCGCAGTTCTTTGCTTTTTATCAGTTCGTCTACGGTGCAGTTCAGGTCTTTGGCTATCTGCTCCACTATGGGATAGCTTTCGGGATGCACGGCCGAGTTGTCCAGCGGATTCTTTGCTTGTGGGATACGCAGGAACCCTGCGCATTGCTCAAACGCTTTCGCTCCCATCCGGGGTACTTTCAATAACTCCTTGCGTGAACTGAAAGGCCCGTTCTCGGTGCGGTAATCCACAATGTTTTGAGCCAAGGCAGGACCTAGCCCCGATATATAAGTCAGCAGATGGCGGCTGGCGGTATTGAGGTTCACACCTACCAGGTTCACACAACTTTCCACTGTCTGGTCCAATGATTTCTTCAATAAAGTCTGGTCCACATCATGCTGGTATTGTCCCACTCCGATAGATTTGGCATCTATTTTCACCAGTTCGGCCAGCGGGTCCATCAACCGGCGGCCTATGGATACGGCTCCACGCACGGTCACGTCGTATTCAGGGAACTCGTCTCGGGCGGTTTTCGAGGCCGAGTAAATGGATGCTCCGTCCTCGCTTACTACAAATACTTGCAATTCACAGTCATAGCGTTGTGAAGTGATGAATTGTTCTGTCTCACGGCTGGCGGTGCCATTGCCTATGGCGATTGCCTCTATCTGATATTGTTCTACCAATTTCACGATGCTGCGGGCTGCCTGTGAGTATTCATTCTTGGGCGGATGCGGATAAATGGTTTCATTGTGCAGCAAAGAGCCTTGGGCGTCCAGACAGACTATTTTACATCCGGTACGGTAGCCGGGATCAACTCCCATGACCCGTTTCTGTCCCAAAGGAGGAGCCAGCAGAAGCTGTCTCAGGTTTCCGGCGAAGACGCGGATTGCCTCCTCGTCGGCTTTCTCCTTGCTCAAGGCTGAAAATTCGGTTTCGATGGAAGGCTTCAGAAGCCGCTTGTACGCATCACGCACTGCCTCGCCTACCTGGCGGCTGCATTCATTGTTGCCACGGACATACATTTGTTCCAGCCGTCCGGCGCACTCTTCGTCATCAGGACTTATACTTACTTTCAACAGGCCTTCCGACTCTCCCCGGCGGATAGCCAGCAGACGGTGGGAGGAACAGCGTTTCAAAGGTTCGCTGAAATCGAAATAATCGCGGTATTTGGCGGCTTCTTCCTCTTTGCCTTTCACCACTTTGGAGGTGATGACAGCTTGTCGGGAAAATTGGTTGCGCAGTTGGTTGCGGGCGCGCTCGTCCTCGCTCACTTGTTCGGCTATGATGTCGCGCGCGCCTTTCAGCGCATCCTCTTCGTCTTTCACATCTCCTTTCACAAAAGCGGGGAGACGGCTGTCCAAATGGTTTTCGCGTTGCAATAACAGTAAGGTGGCAAGCGGTTCCAGTCCTTTTTGCCGTGCCGCTTCGGCGCGGGTCTTACGTTTCGGCTTATAGGGCAGATATATGTCTTCCACTTCGGTGGCATCCCAACTCTGTTCAATGCGTTTGCGCAATTCTTCTGTCAGTTTGCCCTGTTCTTCTATGGTAGAAAGAATGGTTTCTTTTCGCTTGGCCAGTTCACACAACTTGTCATTTCTGTCTTTAATTTCGCCTATTTGTACTTCGTCCAGTCCTCCGGTTGCCTCTTTCCGGTATCGGCTTATGAAAGGGATGGTAGCTCCCCCGCCCAGTAGAGATAATGTATTGTCTACTTGATGTACGGAAACCTTCAGGGCTGCGGCAATCATTTTATTGAATAGTTCCATGTCTGTTGTTTTCTTTTGGGGGCAAAGGTATAAAAAAGGTATGGGTTTTTCCGTATAATTTGAGGTTGAAAACAATGTATCTTATCCGTTCGCTCGGTATTCTCTTGATTTTGAAATGACTGCATCGATCCAGGAAGTCATGGAAACATTGTGTTTATTGGATGACAACTTATCATGGGAAAAGAAAAATACAGGATAAATAATTAAGTTTACAGACAATGGCAAATTCGGATTTCTATTATGGTGCTTATCCAGCAGAGTATTCTAATTCGTTGTCTGGAATTTTTAATATGAAAATGCGAAATGGCAATACTACGGATTTTGTACATGCTGTTCAATTAGGCATTTGGGGTTTTGATTTATCATCAGAAGGACCAATAAATAAGAAAAGTGGAAGTTCGTACCTCTTTAATTACCGTTACTCATATTCTGGTTTGGCAGATAAGATTAGTGGTTCTGACGAGGGGCTTAATTATCAGGATTTGGCTTTTAAGATAAACTTGCCAACAAAAAAATTGGGAACTTTCACATTTTGGGGTATCGGACTCTTGGATAAAATAATTCAAAGACCGGAAGATGACCCTAAACAATGGGAAACATCTATGGAAAGACAAGAACAGAAGGCTGACTTCCAAAAAGGAGCAATTGGAATGGCACATACTTTATCTTGGAATGATAATACATATCTGAGAAGCAATATAGGCATAACCTTTTCTGGAACCAAAGCAGAGAATCATATTTATGATAATGAATTAAACAGAATACCTGTCGCATTTGCAACAAAGCATGAGACCAATCTTCAAATCAATACATTTATCAATAAACGCTTTAATGCTTTCCATACAAATCGAACTGGAATAAGCTATACAGGAATATTCTATGATTTGAATTTTAATATAAGTCCCAATATCGGATTATCCTATCCAATGGAATGCTATGCTTATGGGGAAGGACAGAATAATGTATTATACATATATTCAAATTTAACAAACAAATTGAAAATGAATGTAGGTATAGGTACTCAGTATATTGATTTATTGCGGATATTCTTTGTGCGCAAGAGGTATGGACAAAGGAGGATTCTATTAAACTGTCTAAAATATTGAATGATGAAACACTTGTTTATATAGATGATGATTTTAAAAAAGAGTTGGACAATAGCTTCATCGGGATAAAAGAAAATAGCGGTTCTTGGAATGATTTTATATTGGATATCAAGCCTGGCGATTCATAGTTAGGGGTAGAACTGTTTAATCCTGATGTATGTAAGAGATTGATAAGTTCATTTCATTGACTGTCAAACGCTAATTCTTTCTCAATTTCTTCAATCGTAGGCAGACTGCCATGGAAGTCTTTCGGCAGGACTTGCCCCAATTCGTAGTCGGATATGCCGATTGGCTTCTGAAGATCACGCAAGGCATATTCAGCCTTGATACGGTCTTTGCTTTTGCAAAGCAACAATCCAATCGTTCGGTTATCTCCCTCTCGGCAAAGGATGTCATCCACAGCAGAACAGTAGAAGTTGAGTTTACCGATATATTCCGGTATGAACTCCGTGTCTTTCAACTCAATCACTAAATATCTATGCAAAAATGCGTTATACATTAATATGTCGATATAGTAATCATCGCCCGACACCTCTATGTGATACTGCCGCCCCATGAAAGCAAAGCCGGCTCCCATTTCCACAAGGAATTTTTCTACATGCTTGACCAATCCTATTTCCACATCACGCTCATTGTATTCTTTTGTGAAAGTCAGCATATCGAATATATACGGATCTTTGAGCATGGATTTCACATCGTTTGCCTCTGGTATAGGCAGGGTTTCACTGAAATTGTTTGCCAACGCTCCATGTTTGCCGTAATCATCCAGTTTGATAGCTTCTTGCAGATAACGTTTTGACCAATGGGAGGTGATGCTCTGTACCATGTACCAATAGCGTGCCCGAATGTCCTTGACTTGCTGCAAGAGTATGAGATTGTGAACCCATCCCAAATGTTTGATAGGAAGTGAAAGGTGGTGCTCCTGATTATATTCATTGAAAAATTGTATCATACACTGCATATTGCGTACAGAGAAGCCCTTTATTTCGGAATACTCGTTCTTCAAATCCACGGATAAGCGTTGCAAAGTTTCTTGCCCCAACCGTCAGCGTCTTGGCTTTTTTGTAACATCTCGCCCACGTCCCAATACATCCTGAGCATTTCTTCGTTGGCGGCATAAATTGCCCGTTGCTGGGCAATCAGCACCCTTTGCTTGATTTTGCGAAGCAATACCGCGTAACCATGAAAGTTATTCGCCAAGTTGTCAATCATTTGTATATTTGTGTTCTTAGGCATATTTTTCTTTAATTCGTTTACAAAGTTACTATTATTATTCGGTTGTGCATCAAAATCTTACGATTATTGCTGATTACATCCTATCAATTATTATCTTCGCATAGAAAAGCTCCTCTTTTGTTGCTGGTCATAATCTCCCTCCACCACGTTATCGGCTTCCCGTTTAGCTTTGATTCGTTCCCGGTTATCCAAATTCCCTTTTTGCTTGGCAGTGATATACAGGAAATCTCTGGTTGTACGATGTGGTTGTTTGTTGTCACCGAACAGGTTGAGGACACTCTTAATGTCTGATACATGCTCCGGTCAAAACAGGGCTTGTAATAGTTCCTTGCCAAACGAATGATGTTGTTTACTGCCTTACGGAAGATATCGCTTGTTTTGAGCCTCGTTGTTTCCTCCGTATGCACAGCTTCCTTGCGGTTAAGTTCGGATTGGTGCTTTGCCTCCAGCTTCATTAGTTCCCTATGGTGGTCACTCTGCATGGTCTGAATTTTATCCTGTAACCGTTCAATGGTTTCCACATGTGTGGAAATATTATCTCTTTGAGCGGATGTTTCCGTTTCCTTTCTTGCAGTTCTAAATCTTTTTTTATAAACTTGCCATTGTTTTTCAGTCAGATCGGTTGGATACTGTGTCATAACTGTATTGCTTGCTACTTTTAAAGATATAATATTTTTCCGATTGACTTGCTGATTTTGAATTTCGGAAATGCCTATAACATTATTCTTTGATTAATTCAAAACAGTTTCTAAGAATTATCTTGAATTTAATAGAAAGATTGTCAGTAAATAAACACATATTTATGGAATGTAAAAGGGTCATGACAGGTTTCTTGATTTGTACAGGTCTTTCAATATCTGCCTTTAGTCAGACAACAGGGAAAATAATAGATACAAAACAGCAACCGATAGAAGGTGCTACGATTGTCATGCAGTTGCCGGATTCCACCTATTTAGGAGCAGCCATATCTGCGGCTGACGGTACATTTACGTTGGAGCAGGAGCCGGACGGTTATTTGCTCATAGTTCAACACCTGCTTTACCAAACCAAACAGGTAAAGGGGCAGACAGCAGATGCAGGCATCATTACGCTGGAGCAGAAAGACTATAATCTGGACGAAGTGGTAATAAAGGGAGAAAGACCATTGGTTAAGGTAGAAAACGGACGGCTTGGCTATGACCTTTCCGCACTATCAGAAAAGCAGTCCGTAAATAATGCTTACGAAGCCATAATCAAACTGCCGGGAGTACAGGAAAAAAATGGAATTCTTTCTCTTGCCGGAGCAAATTCTCTCACAATAGTGATGAACGGCAAGCCTACCACTATGACCTCTGAACAGCTGGAAACATTATTACGCAATACTCCTGTAAATCGTGTGGAAAAAGCGGAAGTAATGTACAGTGCCCCTCCGGAACTTCATGTACGCGGAGCAGTTATCAATGTGGTAATAAAACGCTCACACGACTATTCCTTTCAGGGTGAATTAAGTACCAATTACCAGAACAGATATTTCAGCAGTGGCGGTGCAAACGGAAATTTTCGCTTTTCCACACCAAAAATCACTTTAGATGTAATGTATGGAGCTGACAATATCAAAACTATGGAATACACAGACTTGCTCTCCAGACACACTTTGAATAATAATGTATATGAAATAATGCAGAACGAGAAACTGAGTTCCAAAAGTTGGATGCACAATGTGAGAACCGCTCTGGAATATAACTTCAACGAAAAGAATCATCTGAATGTAGCCTACACGGGAAGTTTTACCCCTGACGGGCATAACCGCAGTATAGCTGATGGAAGTTTTCAGCAGTCCAATCTTGATAAGTTTACAGATAATAAGATGAACAATATAACAGTACAATATAGTTCGGGTATCGGTCTGGAAGTAGGCGGTGATTATACACGTTACACCTCAGACAATAGCCAGACCATGTTCACACAATTATCTGATAAGAGTAAAAACTCATATACCCTGACTGGCGGTCAGCGTATAGACCGTTATTCGATTTATGCAGACCAGAAACATAATCTGACAAATAACTGGGGTATCGGTTACGGAATATCCTACCGTTATGCAAAAGATTATGATTTTCAAACTTATGATAATGTGTCTGGTAATATAAAACCTGAAAATACAGAAGCCGGACTTAATGAACAGACAACTGGTTTTTATTTTTCATTGAATAAAAACTGGGCAACCGGAACCTCATTCTCCATCTCTGCCACAGGAGAATATTATACCATCGGGAATTATCATAAATGGGCTGTATATCCGCAAGCCTCACTGACCTATTTGAAAGCTCCGCAACACATCTTCCAGCTATCCCTATCAACAGACAAGAGCTATCCGGGCTACTGGGATATGCAATCATCCGTTACATATCTGAACGGATATTCCGAACTTCAGGGAACACCGGGATTGCGCCCTATGACAAACTATAACCTGAATGGTACGTACATACTGAAACAGAAGTATATTTTCGGTCTGTTCTACACGCATACATCCGATTACTTTGCCCAAACACCTTATCAGGCAACAGACCGACTGGCATTGATATACAAAAATACCAACTGGAATTATATGCGTATGATAGGTGCGAATGTCATTCTGCCGCTCAGCATGGGAAACTGGTATGATGCAAGACTCACGCTTGTAGGCATGCAGGCACGGCAAAAATGCGACCGTTTTTTTGATGTACCATTTGACCGCAAAAAATGGCTGTTTATCGGCACACTTGACAACAGCTTCAAAGTAGGCAAGAACCTATCCTTTGAATTGATAGGAAACATACAGACACCTTTCATTCAGGGAACGTTGGATCTCGCCAGTTCATTTAATCTCACAGCCGGAATGAAATGGAATTTTGCCAAAGACAGATGTTCGCTTACGGCACGTTGCAGTGATATATCCAACTCCAGTATGCCGGATATGAAGGTTCGCTTTAAGGAACAATATTTGGATATGGATAGCGGATACTATACCCGTACTGTATCTCTGAATTTCACATACCGTTTCGGTGGTTATAAAAAACAGAAAGTAAAAGGAGTGGATATATCACGATTTGGACACTAAAAAAATGAAAAACAAATAGTGCAACGTAATTTGTGTTAGATGCTTACTGATAATGGTTTATGCTCTCAATAGTTTATTAATCAATAGTTTACTGGTGATAAGTCGGAAATATGGTCGTAGCCTTTAAGGGTATATTCTAAGTGGTGAATATTTAACCCTTTTAGTTATTATTAACTCATCTACGGTGTCAATACGAGCGATTTATTCTTTTTTTCGGTGCAATTCGTTTCCGATATTTCACTTCTATTTGGGCTCAATGTCTAAGCCAATACAAAGGTACAATATTTTATCCGATATTGTCTGTTACTTATTGTTTTTTGGTAATAATTTTATTGTAGATATTATTACCTCCACAAAGGCTCTTGTTCCCAATTACGAGGGAAGCCCAACAAGCGAGTTTTCACTGATGGATGGCTTATCAAGAGTTGCTTGAAATCGGTAATGAATGTATTTTCAAGAACAATGGAGTTGAGCCAATACATAACACAGCATAATTGTGGATAAAGAGTTTGTTCTCGGAATGAGAAATCAGCAATCCATGTATTTGGCATACGTTCTGGCATCTTTGGTTTTACTGGAAAGACACGGTTGGACAGTCGTGAATGATGAGCACAACAATTACGAAGCACCGCAAGACACTCTAACCAGCTTCTAAAAAATTTGTGATGATTCAAACCGAACTCTCTTGCGACAGCATGTTTTGCCGTGGCATTTGAAAAATTGGAATAGAGCTTAGAGAGTGTTCCCATTGAGATAACCTCCAATGTTTTCCATACAGGAGGCAGCTCTGGTTCGTTGTATTTGCGGAAATGCTCAGTAATAAAATCATCGTGTGAGCGTTCCACCTCTTTACGGATAACAGCTAAATTGGTAGCAAAACGAGCCTCATTGGTGGCAAAGTTTTCGTCCATAAACCAAAATGCTCCAAATTCAAGAGCAAAGTGCTTGATTATTTTTGTGCGAACAGCAACTTCAATCGTTTGAATGGCAGTAAAGAGCAAAGCCCTAAGTTGCTTATCAAAGGAATACAGGTCGATAATATCTGCAAAACGACAACCTTCTCTAAATTGATGCGTAGTGTGGTCAGCTTCAAAATGTCGCCAATAACCAGCAAGACGAAAATAGCTTATGATGTCAAGGGCTTTAACAGCTCGCTCAACATCATCAATAAGCAAACCTCTTTCTTTGAGAATATCAATTTGTTGTTCCGTGGTTATGGCTCGATTTGTATACCTGACTCCCATAAATAAAAATGTCCCGCTGGGTACGCTAATCTTACGGGAAGCGAGCGGGATTTGTTGGTGCAAAGGTAATTAATTATTTCTAACCTACCAAACAATAGAGCAAATATCAAACAGATATTTTTATCTTACCGCTTCTTTTTCAAATGTTTTTCCGTAATTCTGTACTCGGATTTGGGTAACCATTTCCATGTATTTGAAAATAAAGAAGCGTTATGCTACTCTTGTAAGTGCGAAGCTTGAGAAACTAAACACAAAATCAACAAGAATAGGCATGGTAGTTCCCACGTTATAGCGTGGGCTGCTTTACCATATCTGTTGATTTAGGTTTTCTCAGGACCTGCACTTTAAAATGTGGTTATTGGCAGTGTCACACTTCTTTTTTAGGAGAAAGTGTTACGACAAAAAGAAAAAAGTCAATAGATCTAGCAGCTCAATCCGGGGCAGCTAACGAAGTTGTGTCTAGATATGGATCGGCCTCAAAAGAACATTTAGTATCCTATTCTGGTGTTGACTCACAGTACATAAATGGGATTAAAATTTGGAATAAATAAATCGGGTGTCTTTCTGCAAAGAAAAAGAGTCGTTCCGATGCGTTTCCAGGGCTCACAAGGCTCAAGGCTCACTTATGCGGTATTTTAAACCTTGGTAGATGTGTAAGTGTTTGCTTTACAGTCTGTTTGGTGGGACAAAACGTGCGGGTTGAATATTATTCTTTGGTCTTTGGAAAGTTCAGGATTGTCTTGACTTTGTCTGTCGTTTTATAGAATTTGTGTTTGCTTTGACCAGGCTTGTTTTTTGCCGGGTTTTATTCATAATGGCCGGATCAATGGATATGGGGCACATTCGGATTTTTCACGATGCCCGGAATGACCAAGTGATGATGTCAATAGAAGTTTCTTTTATTTATACATTTTTCTTTCCGGTAAATGTCGGATGCGTTCGTGTATGTCTGGGGCTCATTATATTATTCATTTTATTTTTTAGAATATAGTCTTGTCCCCTTCTTTTTATTGTAATTAATTAAAAATCAGTGCGTTATTAGGTTTCTTGAAGCTTGTTTTGGGCTTAAATACCGCCTAAGTGAGCCTTTGAGCCCTGAGCCTTGGAAAGCTTGGTGAAAAGACCTTGTAATTCCTTTCAAAAGACCTGTTCTTTGTATAAAAAGACCTTGACGTTTTTTTAAAAGAACCTTGTCTTTGACGCCAAACATCAGGACCTTTTTTTTAAATGTCTGGATCTTTTTCAAAAACAACAAGACCTTTTTTCAAAAGGAACGGGTACAAACGGACGGCCGGTCCGTCTCTTTTCCCAGATAGTGTAATAATTATGAAGAAACTGTTTATTTTACTTGTGTGCCTGTTGCCTGTGTTGGCACAAGCTCAAATGGAAACCTCTGTAGCCGGATTCATCCCTTTATCCGGTAGCGGAAGAATAGTATATAATTTCAATCCCGGATGGCGCTTTCATCGTGGAGACATAAAAGGCGCGGAAGCCGTACGTTTTGATGATACATCCTGGCAGGTAGTGTCTGTTCCGCATACTGTGGAACTGATGCCTGCCGAGGCAAGCGGTTGCCGTAACTATCAGGGTGTGGCATGGTACCGGAAACATTTTGTGATTCCTCAAGATATGAAAGGAAAAGAGGTGTCGCTTCATTTTGAGGGAGCTATGGGAAAACAGGTGATTTATTTAAATGGCAAGAGGGTGCAAGAGCACTTGGGAGGATACCTTCCTTTCACTGTGCAACTGACGGAACAGGGGGTACAGCCCGGAGACAGTTGCTTGCTGGCAGTGATGACAGATAATAGTGATGATAAGAATTTTCCTCCGGGAAAACGTCAATATACCTTGGATTTCGCTTATCATGGAGGAATTTACCGGGATGTGTGGATGATAGGAAAATCAAGTGTAGCTATTACAGATGCCTTGGAGGCCGATAAGGTGGCCGGAGGCGGAGTTTTTGTGCATTTTGACAATATAAGCGGGAAAAAAGCGGAAGTGTACGTGGATACGGAAGTGCATAACAGTGGAAAGCAGACGCGTACCGTAGCCGTGGAGACGGTTTTGGCGGATGCCGGCGATGTTCCCGTAAAACGGGTTTCGCAACAGGTGAAGCTGCAAGCAGGGGAATCGAAGACGGTGCGGCAACAGTTTGCAGTTCGCAATCCTAAGTTATGGTCTCCTGACTCGCCTTATTTGTATAGGATACAATCTCGTGTCAAAGCCGGACATGAAGTGTTGGATGGGGGAGTGACACGTGTGGGGATCCGTAAAGCGGAATTTAAAGGTAAGGATGGCTTTTGGTTGAATGGCAAGCCTTTTGGTCAATTGGTCGGCGCGAACCGTCATCAGGATTTTGCATACGTGGGTAATGCGCTGCCCAACAGCCAGCAATGGAGGGATGCCAAACGCTTGCGTGATGCAGGATGTACCATTATCCGTGTAGCTCATTATCCGCAAGATCCGGCATTCATGGATGCTTGCGACGAAATGGGGCTGTTTGTTATTGTGGCTACTCCGGGATGGCAATATTGGAATAAAAATCCGGAGTTCGCAAAGCTGGTACATCGGAATACCCGTGAGATGATACGCCGGGACCGCAATCATCCCAGTGTGCTGATGTGGGAGCCTATTTTGAATGAAACGCCTTATCCGCGCGATTTCGCACTGGAGGCGTTACGGATTACACGGGAGGAGTTTCCTTATCCCGGACGCCCTGTAGCGGCAGCCGATGTTCATTCGAAAGGAGTGGCGGAAAACTATGATGTGGTGTACGGATGGCCGGGAGATGATGAGAAGGCAGACCGTCCGGAACAATGTATTTTTACTCGTGAGTTTGGCGAGAATGTGGATGACTGGTATGCACATAATAATAATAACCGTGCCAGCCGTAGCTGGGGGGAATGCCCGTTGCTGGTGCAGGCGTTGTCATTATCAAAGAGTTATGATGAAATGTACCGCACTACAGGGCAGTTTGTCGGTGGGGCGCAATGGCATCCTTTTGACCATCAGCGGGGGTATCATCCCGATCCGTATTTCGGGGGCATTTATGATGCGTTCCGGCAGCCTAAATACGCTTATTATGCTTTTCGCAGCCAGTCTGCCGCGACATTGAAGCATCCTGTGGCGGAATGTGGCCCTATGGTGTTTATCGCCCATGAGATGTCTCCTTTCTCGGATGCCGATGTGGTGGTGTTCAGTAATTGTGACTCGGTTCGTCTCTCTGTCTATGACGGTACTGAGAGCCGGACGCTTCCGGTTGTTCATGCGCAGGGACACATGCCTAATGCCCCGGTGATATTCAAGGATGTATGGGATTTCTGGGAAGCACGCGAGTATAGTTATAAGCAAAAAAACTGGCAGAAAGTAAATATGGTGGCAGAAGGAATTATAGACGGTAAAGTGGTTTGCACCTATAAGCGGATGCCGTCACGCCGCAGCACGAAGTTGCGTATGTATGTGGATACGGAAGGAAAGCAATTGGTGGCAGACGGTTCGGATTTTATCGTAGTGGTGGCCGAAGTGACGGATGATAGCGGTAATGTGCGCCGTCTGGCAAAAGAAAATATCGTCTTTACTGTAGAAGGTGAAGGACGAATTATAGGGGATGCCTCTATCAATGCCAATCCGCGCACGGTGGAGTTTGGCTCTGCTCCCGTATTGATCCGTTCTACCCGCAAGCCCGGCAAAATAAAGGTGAAGGCCCATGTGCAGTTTGAAGGAACGAATGCACCGGTTGCTACGGAAATAGAATTAGAAAGTATTCCGTCAGAACTGCCTTTCTGTTATACGGAGGAGGAGACGGATGCCCAATCAGCCGGAGCAGGACTGGCCGGAAGCTCTGTTAGAACAGAAAGAATGGCGGGGAAAGTTGTGCTGACAGAAGAGGAAAGGCAAAAAGTATTGATGGAGGTGGAGAGACAGCAAACTGAATTCGGTACGGAGAAGTAATATAGATGGAACGCGGATTTATCTCGTTCCAATCTAACCAATAATTGGTATTTAACTAATTTCAATTTAAGTACCAACGGATTTTTTCTTATCTTTGACCTCGGTTTGAAGAAAACTAAATACTTATGAAGAAATATATACTTATTATACTTTGTTGCCTGACAAGCTTTCCTCTGTGGTCATATAATGTGAATATGATTGTGGAACATTATTCTGTAGATCAAGGGCTTCCTAATAATACGGTAAACTGTACCTTGAAAGACAGAGATGGCTTTATCTGGTTCGGAACCTGGTATGGCTTATGTTGTTTCGATGGAGTGAAGTTTAAAACATTCAATAAACAGGAGCACGATTCGGATGTGCCGCCACGTAAGATCCAGCGCATAGTCGAGGATAAAAACGGGTATATATGGGTAAAGACCATTGACCGTAAGTTGTATGTCTTCAATAAAGTGACCGAATGTTTTCATGCTGTTTATGATGACATGAAGAACTATTCGGAGAATATCCAGGTGATAAAATTACAAAATACGGCCGAGGGGGATGTGTTGTTGCTGACCAAAGATAAAAATCTGTTATTGGCCGGGGTAGATGAAAAGGGGCAGGTAACTATCAAGATTCTGTTCGACTCTCGGGACGAGATAAACAAGCATGATTATACACTGAAACACCATGTCCTGTGCGAGACGGAGGAATATATCAGTTGGATAGGAACTGATTATAAGGTGTCTGCCGTGCATAAAGGAGCGGAATTGGCATCCCGGCCTGCCGATTTCATAACCAGTAAGATTAATTCCGGCGACAAGGATAGTTTTACCAGTTTCTTTGAGGATGGCAGGAAGGTATGGGTCGGAGATCGTGCGGGTATTTTTTACAGTATCGATGTAAGGACCGGTTTGGTAAACCGGTATGTACTTTCCGAAATAAAAGGTGCGATCAGCAATTTGCTGGTTACTCCGGCAGGTTATGTCTATCTCAGTGTGGCCGGACAAGGTACATACGAATATGATTTGGCCGAGCGCAGGTTGCAAAAGATAAATACTGAAATGAATGACGCTATGGTAACTCATGCATTCATAGACCAGTATGATAAAATATGGTTTCACGAAAATGAGAAGGCGCTGATTTATTATGATCCGTTGAACCATACTGCAAAACGGTTTCCGTTTACCATGTTCGGCAAGATAACCACCCTGTATTCGGAAGATGCCGGCGAAAGAGGGCTCTTTTTCCTGTCTCCGGCAGGAGAGGCCTGGTTGTTCGACAGGGAACATGCGGAGATGGTTTATATTAATAAATTGAAACAACTTTCTAATGATAGGGCAAATCAGCAGTTTTATCATCTGATGTTGGATAATGACGGGGTATTGTGGCTTTCCTCTGCCGATGAAGGGGTGTATTGTATGAATTTCCCCAAGAAGCAATTCAATCTGCTTTCGTTGTCTCCGCAATCAGCCGGTCGGGAAAATTATGCGACAGGGGTAAGAGCCCTTTTCCAATCAAAAAGTGGCGATATCTGGGTGGGCACCCGTTGGCAGAGTGTTTATCGGATGGACCGGAACGGTGTAACCAAACATGTTTTTTCGACAGGTGACGAGCATATAGGTAATGTATATCACATCATGGAAGACGACAAGGGAAACCTTTGGTTCTCTACCAAAGGCGACGGATTGGTGAAAGCTGTTCCTGATGAGAAAGCTGCAGGTGGTTTCCGTTTTAAACGCTATCTGCATAATTTGTCTGATTTGTCGTCGATCAGCGGGAATGATGTGTATTTCACTTATCAGGATGAAAAGAAACGTATCTGGGTGGGTACTTTGGACGGAGGATTGAATCTGCTTTGTGAGGAAAATGGGGAAGTCACTTTTAAGAATAAATATAACGGATTCAAGAACTATCCTACGTATGGCCTTTATATGGAAGTGAGAAATATGATAGAGGATAATGACGGGCGTATGTGGGTAGGTACGATGGACGGGCTGATGTCTTTTAAAAACAACTTTGCCTCAGTGGAGCAGATTGATTTTGAAACCTATCGTGGTTCCAACCGGGTAAATTATGCCGATAGCGATGTGTACGCGCTTTATAAAGACGAGTTCTCTCAGATATGGGTATGCGTGTTTGGTGGAGGATTGAGCAAATTGTCGGGATACGATGAGGAAACGCATAAGCTTTCATTTAAATCGTATGGCTGGGAAGACGGATTGAATAATGATGTGGTGATGTCTATTATAGAAGATGATAACGGTTTCCTTTGGCTTGTTACGGAAAAAGGACTCTCTTGTTTTGACAGGGCGACAAGCCAGGTGCGTAACTATGACAAATACGATGGCTTTCCCCCGGTTGTGATGGAAGAAAGCACCACATTGAAAACGCTGGACGGAGAACTCTGGGTAGGGTGTAAAGAGGGTATCTTGACCTTTTCTCCCGATAAGCTGGAAACGCAAAGATTTGATTATAACACATTTATTGTAGGATGTCAGATATCAAACCGGGATATACGCAGCTATACGGACCATCCCATTATTGACCGGTCCATTACCTATACAGACAAGATTACATTGAATCATAACCAGTCCATGTTTACTTTAGAGTTTGCGGCGTTGAACTATAATAATCAGAACCGTGTGTCTTACAAATATATTTTGGAAGGATATGAAAAAGAATGGCACTATAACGGGAAGAACCGTATAGCATCCTATACCAATGTTCCTCCCGGCAAGTATCTTTTCAGAGTACAGACACTGGATGAGGCAAATCCCGGTTTGGAATCTTTCCGTGAGTTGACCGTTGTCATTCTGCCGCCTTGGTGGGCCAGTTGGTGGGCGTATGTTATCTATATGATTATAGCCGTAGCCTTATTGCTGGTGGCTATAAAATTATCTCTTTTCATGATTAAGGTGAAGAATGATGTGTATATCGAACAAAAATTGTCCGAATTGAAAATCAAGTTCTTTACCAATATCTCGCATGAGTTGCGTACTCCGCTGACTCTGATCCAAGGGCCTATTCAGGAGTTGAAAGAGAAAGAAAAACTATCTCAGAAAGGAATGCAATATGTGGATCTGATGGAAAAGAATACCAAACAGATGCTGCAACTGGTCAATCAGATATTGGATTTCCGTAAAATACAGAACGGCAAGATGCGTCTGCATGTGTCGTTGTTCAACCTGAATGAGATGGTAGACTCTTTTGAGAAAGAATTCAGGGTGATGGCCGAAGAAAATGAAGTCAGCTTCACGTTCCAGCTGGCCGGTGAGGATATCATGGTATGGGCGGATAAGGAGAAAGTGGCTATCGTAATCCGCAACATCATCTCCAATGCGTTCAAGTTCACTCCTGCCGGGGGGAATATTTATGTCACGATGGGAGTGTCGGATGATGACAGGCATTGTTATGTACGGGTGGAAGATAGCGGTGTGGGGATTCCCCAAAGCAAGCTTTCCGAAATCTTCGAGCGTTTCTCGCAGGCTGACAATGCACGTGGCGCTTATTATCAGGGAACGGGCATCGGATTGGCTTTGTCTAAGGAAATTATCAGTCTGCATCATGGGGAAATCTATGCAGAGAGCCCTGAAGGGAAGGGAGCGGTCTTTACCATTGAACTGCAACTGGGTAAGGAGCATTACAAACCGTCGGAAGTCGATTTCTATATGGGCGGGGAAACGGTGAGTGTTCCTGAGGCTGGATCTGTTTCTGCCTCTGCCGGCAAGGAAAGCGAGGAGGAGAAAGAACAGCCTGTCGATTCGTCTTTGCCTACCGTGCTGATTGTAGAAGATAATAAGGATTTATGCAATATGTTGAAGTTGCAATTGGAAGATAAATTCAATATTTATATGGCCAATGATGGTGTGGAGGGGCTGAAGAAAGTACATCTTTATCATCCCGACATGGTAGTCACCGACCAGATGATGCCGAATATGGATGGAATAGAGATGTTGCAACGCATCCGTAAAGATTTCCAAATCAGTCATATTCCGGTGATTATCCTGACGGCGAAAGGTAATGATGAAGCGAAGACCAAAGCGATAAGCATGGGAGCGAATGCCTATATCATCAAACCTTTCAGCAAAGACTATTTGGTAGCACGTATCGAACAGTTGCTGAATGAACGTAAATTGTTCCGTGAACGTGTATGGCAGCAGCCCGAAGAACATAAGGAGGAACAGGATACATACGAACAGTTCCTGGTGAAGAAAGATGTGCAGTTCATTGAAAAGATTCATCAGGTTATAGAAGAGAATCTGGATAATAGTGATTTTAATATAGATACTATAGCATCGACTATCGGGCTGAGCCGCTCGGCTTTCTTTAAGAAGTTAAAGAGCCTGACCGGGTTTGCTCCGGTGGATTTAGTGAAAGAGATTCGTCTGAATAAATCAATAGAGTTGATTAAAAATTCGGATATGAGTATTTCAGAAATAGCTTTTGCCGTAGGCTTCAAGGATTCCGGTTATTTCAGTAAATGTTTTCGTAAGAAATATGATCAGACTCCGAGGGAATATATGAATGAATGGCGTAAAGGTTGATTTCTTGATCTTATAAAGCAGGAATCCCGTAAACAGATGCAAGCGAGCATTGTGTTTGCGGGATTGTCTTATTTGTTTTCTAAGTTATTTTGTGTTTTTATTAAGATTTAGTGATTACATACTTTTTTGTGATGCGTCTTAATTCTAAACAATAACTAGATTACGATGAATGTGAAAAAAATTATCAGTTTAATCATGCTCCTGTTCATGTTACTGCCTTTGGGAGCACAGAATTCAGAGGGAAAACAACGCTATAAAATAGCTGCGTGTGACTGGATGATGCTAAAGCGTCAGAAGATCGGTTCTTTTCAATTGATGAAGGAACTAGGAGGTGATGGCATAGAAATGGACATGGGAGGCTTGGGAAAACGGGATACTTTTGATAATAAGTTCCACCAGCCCCATTTCTGTAAATTATTTAAAGAAACAGCACAGGAGCAGCATATTGAAGTCCCTTCTGTGGCGATGTCCGGATTCTTTGGACAATCTTTCTTGACTCATCATAATTATAAAGCTTTAGTGCAGGATTGTTTGAATACGATGAAGGTGATGGGGGCCCAAGTAGCTTTCCTTCCATTAGGCGGCATAAAAGAGGACTGGACAGTAGCGGGTGATGCACGTCAGGAGTTGGTAAGCCGTTTGCACGAAGTGGGAGAAATGGCAGTGAAAGATGGAGTAGTGATAGGTATCCGTACTCCTTTGGATGCCGGAGGGGATATAAAACTGTTGAAAGAAATTAATTCGAAAGGTATAAAGATTTATTATAGTTTTCAAAATGCGTTGGAAAATGGACGCGACCTCTGTAAAGAGTTGAAAAAATTGGGAAAGGATCGGATTTGTCAGATACATTGTACGGATACAGACGAGGTTACTCTTCCTTATAATACCCGTCTGGATATGAATGCCGTAAAGCATACCCTTGATAAGATGGGGTGGAGCGGATGGCTGGTCATTGAACGGTCACGGAATAAGGATGAAGTCCGGAATGTAAAGAAAAACTTCGGGACGAATGTCGCTTATCTGAAACAGATATTTCAACAAGAAAAATAAGATAATATTTTAATTTTAAAAAAGATTCTATGGAGAATGAAAATGCATTTCTTCAGAAGCTGGACAAGATTGGCAACTTGACACAAGTGGTCTGTCTCAGTCTGTTTCTGACAGGAGTTTCTGTTCAGGGAGTATCCGCTGAGACAGGATTCCCTATATCCCAGTCGGTGCAACAGACTAAAACTGTCACCGGACAGGTGGTTGATGAAACTGGTGAACCGGTGATTGGTGCCAGTGTGGTGGTGGAAGGAACTACAAACGGTACCATTACTGATTTTGACGGAAGATTTGCTTTGCAAGTCCCTTCGGGCAAGAAGGTTGTCATTTCATTTGTGGGGTATGTGCCGCAAACGATTGCTCCGAAACAAGGAAAAGACTTTAGAGTGGTGCTGACGGAAGATTCCAAAATGCTGGACGAAGTGGTTGTAGTCGGTTACGGTACTCAGAAAGCAAAAGATGTGACAGGATCTATCGGGGTTATTACTCCTTCGGAAATTTCAGATTTGCCGGTGTCGAATTTGGGTGCTGCGCTAGCGGGACAGATACCTGGTTTGAGTATCAGTGGTGGTGACAGCCGTCCGGGTGAAGGGGCAACTATGTCTATTCGTCAATCTTTCTCGTATTCTAAAGATGGTGGTAGTACTAATCCGATGGTCATAATCGATGATGTGATTCAGATAGATGCCAACAGCGGTCTTCCGACATTAGAAACTTTCAATGCCCTTGATCCTTCTGAAATTGAAAGTATTTCAGTCCTTCGTGATGCCAGTGCTGCCATTTACGGTTCCCGTGCTTCGCAAGGTGCTATTATTGTAAAGACCAAACGAGGTAAATCAGGAGCTCCCAAAATCAATTATTCAGGTAAATTCGGATTTAATGATGCAGTGGGACATCCTAAAACCTTAAAAGGAGCAGCTTATGGACGTTTTGCCAATTCCTTTAATTTGGCCAGTAATAAGATAAGTATGGATCCGGATGGAAACTGGATGAATAAAATTTATAATGAAGCGGAACTGGCCGAGATGGATGGCTTGAATTACAATTGGCTGGATGAAGCCTGGTCCGGCGCTTTTACAATGAACCATTCGGTCAATGTAAGTGGCGGTAGCGAGAAAGCTACTTATTTTGCGGGTGCTTCTTACTATACTCAGGGGGCGAATCTTGGAAAACAGGATTATAATAGATGGAACTTCCGTGCAGGTGTGGATATCAAATTGACTTCCGATTTGAAATTTTCTGCAACCATAGCGGGTAACCAGCAGGAAACCACATCGAGTTTTACCAAAGGTTTAAGCAATTTGAACGGTTATGGGGGAACTAAGCCCGGTGAATCCGGTGATTATTTGGTTCTTGCTCATATGCCGAATTATTTGCCATGGGAGATAACATTGGATGATGGTAATACCTATTATACATCTCCTTTGTTGAATAGTTACTCGAGTGCGGGTAATGCAACATCGGGCAATAAAATGAGTACATGGAATTATTTTGCTATGGAGAATAATGACGGTTCTTATTCTACGAATGATAATTTCAGTTATGATGCCAACTTCTCCGTCACTTATGCCGTTCCGTTTATCAAAGGTCTTTCATTCAAGGGAAGCTATGCGTTGAAGCGTAGTGCCAGTGATAGTGAGCAGGCATTTATGCCATTTACGTTGGCTTATCTGAAAGCAAGCGATGCATTGACACCCGGAAATCGTTTTTATAGCGATCATCCGTCTGTTTCCGATTATCAATTAAAAGAATTTACGGGAAGCACTCGTGTGGTATATTCAGACCAGATGGCTAAAAACGAGCAATTGAACTTCTATGTGAATTATGAAGGAAAGTTTGGCAAGCATAGCATTGCCGCCATGGCTGCAGTGGAAAAAATGCAGGCTTATATGCATTCCAAGCGGATGTTGTTTAATAACCCTGACCCGGATGGTTATTTGGGTACTTCGCCAAGTGCGGGAGCGATGGATACAGGTAATTCTATTACATATAAATACAAACAGGGATCTTTGTCTTATTTAGGTCGTGTAAGCTATAATTATGCCGATAAGTATTTGTTCCAATTCCTATTCCGTAGCGATGCTTCCACTAAATTTGCTCCGGCCAATTATTGGGGCTTCTTCCCGGGCGTTTCCGTGGGGTGGGTAGCTTCGGAAGAAGAATTTATGAAGAAGTTGCTGCCGTCATGGTTTGAATACATGAAAGTACGTTTCTCATGGGGACGTACCGGTAAAGATAATATCAAAGCATGGGGATGGAAGCAACTCTATTCATTGGATCCTAGTAGAGGATATGGATTCGGTTCTAACGGTGGTATCCTGCAAACGGGTATCAAGCCGGGAGCGACTCCTAATCCTGATGCGCATTGGGATAATACCGATAAATTTAATCTTGGTTTTGATTTGCGTTTCCTCAATAACCGTTTAAGTGCGACTGTGGATGTGTACTATGATATAAACTCTGACATCTTGAATCAGAATATCGGTGGTATCATAGGTACTCCTATTTTTGCAGGAGGTGCTTTGACAGAAGTGAACTTTGGGCGTATTGATGCTTTTGGTAGTGAATTCTCTTTGAATTGGCGCGATAAAATAGATCAGGTGAAATATAATATCGGAGTGAATTTTGGATTTAATGGCAACAGGGTAAGAGAATGGCCCCAGTCTGCTCCGAGTTATATACAGGAAAATTCTGTAAGAGAGGGTGCTTCTACTATATTCCCTACATACGGGTATAAAGTATGGAGAGGTACAAGTTCCGGAGATGGTATTTTACGGAACAGTGATGATATTGAGAATTATTGGAACTATTTATCGGCCAATGCAGAAGCCGCAGGCACTTCTCCGGAATATTTGGGCGTAAAAGATGCCAGTCAGTTAAAACCGGGTATGTTGGCTTATCAGGATTTGGGTGGCGTATTGAATGAGGATGGTACGCAGTCGGGGCCCGACGGACGTATTGCCAAGACCCAGGATTATGCCAAACTGAATAAGAGTGGAAAGACATATGGTTTTACCACCAAACTGGGGGCGGAATGGAAAGGTATCAGCTTTAATATGATGATTGCCACTTCATGGGGTGGTTATCGCCAGATTGACGTCAATAAAATCACAACATCCAGTGGGGATATGCTTTGGACACCGGACTCATTTTGGGAAGATATGTTTGATGAAAGAAATAATACGACGGGGAAATATCCTAATTTAGGTTTAGACAACAGAATATCAGGATCAGTGATTGCACCGTCTGATTTTTGGTCTATCAGTACGTTCCGTTGCTATATCCGTAACTTAAGTATCGGTTATACGCTGCCTAAGGCATGGTTGTCACCTTTAAAGATCCAGTCGGCTAAATTAAGTCTGACAGGTAATAATCTATGGGATTTCTATAACCCGTATCCCGATCATTATCGTAATATGTATTGTGGAACAACTTCATTGTATCCTACATTGAGAACGTGGTCGTTGGGAGTAAATGTATCATTCTAAAATTAAAAAGAATCATTGATATGAAAAAGCGCATATTATATACTGTGTTATTGGCAGCCGGATTGGCATTTAGCAGTTGCAGTGACCAGTTCTTGCAGGATATGAATCCGTATGACAGTTATTCACCGGAAAAGACTTTCGGCATCGAATCTAATTTGGACTTATATATTCAGAATGTGTATTATAACTATTTTTATAAGTCGGGTATGACCCCTCCACAGTCATACGGCTTGTCCGGTAACTGGAATGACTATTCAACTTATACGGAGGAGAAATGGGGTATCGAGAAGAAATTTGACGCTTCCAGAAGTTTGAAAAAAGCTACGGACTGTGAAACTTATTTTGGCAGTAATCTGGCTACGAATATAAAGAATGATCCATATAGCCGTATCCGCAGTTGCAATGAAAGTCTGGAAGGAGTTGATAAATATGGTCAGGACTTGTCGGAAGCTGCCATAAAAAAAGCGAAAGGACAGGCTTATTTCTTCCGTGCCATGCAGTTGTTTGATCTGGTACGTGTATACGGAGCTGTTCCTGTGGTAAATAAAGTGCTTATGGCGGCCGACCGTGAGGGAGCTAAAGATTATAATCGTGAAAGTGTGGAAACATGTGTCAACCAGATCTTGAGTGATTTAAAAGAGGCTGCGAATCTGCTTCCCACTCGTAAAGAATGGGGAAGTGACCAGTATGGACGGTTGACCAAGGAAGCTGCATTGGCATACAGAAGCCGCGTGGCGCTGGTATTTGCAAGCCCTATCTTTAATGCAGATTGGAATAATACAGGCAGTAAACGCTGGAAAGATGCGTTGGATATTACTCTAGAAGCACAGGCTTTCTTGAGCAGCGAAGGTTATGGTTTGTATGGCAATTCCGCCAAAGACTGGAATGAAATGTTCTACAAGTTTGATAATCAGGAATGTAAGGAGGTGATTATGGTCAAACTGTTGGCTAGCTCTACCTCTAAAAATGATGAACATAGTGGATGGCAGAAAACAATCCGCTTGAAAACAATGGGTGGCAGTGGTTCCGGTTATCATGTTCCTATGGGTATGTTGGATATTTTCCCGATGGCGGATGGTTCCAAAGCTGTAAATGATGACGGTGAGGCGATAAACGGGTACGACCGTTCTTTATTCTTCAAGAATCGTGATCCGCGTTTCTATTACACGTTTACTTTCTCCGGAGCGAAATGGGGATATGATCAGGATGCAGATGCCGTAGTTTGGAATTATCGTTGGAGTGAAACGAAAGAAGATGGTTCTCAGTTGCATTATTACACGGAAAATGAAGGCAGCAGTCCGGCGATAGTACGTAAAATGTCCGATCCGGCTGAAAATAGTGCAAACACATATCAATGGGATGGCACTGATGTATACGAATATCGTTATGCTGAATTGTTGTTGAACCTTGCAGAATGTTATGCAGCTACGGGGGATATAAGTAATTCAGTGAAAACAATTGGTGAAATTCGTGCCCGTGTAGGTATTCCTGCATCCAATAATTATGGCTTGGGAACGATTACCGATAAGAATGAAGCTATTAAGGCTTGTCTGCGTGAGCGTCAGGTGGAATTAGCTTATGAGGGTAAGCGTTATTGGGATTTATGGCGTTGGATGCTGTATAATGATGATGCAAGTGATAACAATACCACCTGTACTACCTTGGGTATTGAGCCGTTAAATGGTACTGCCCGTGTGGGTAAATATTTACAAGTGAAGGATTATGACGGAAAGGCAGATCCTCTTGTTTCTGTCATTGCTGATTTTGAGCCTGTAGATGTGGATAATGCGGCAGACTTACAAGCCGAAATGAATAGGTTGGGAGAGTTCTGGAGCCAGCACTTTGTTTTACAGGATAGAGAAACTCCGGTAGATAATGTGAATGGTCAGGAAGCAGTAATTTCATGGCAGGAAAACTATTATCTGTCCGGTCTGCCCTCTAATGTATTGAATATGAATCCGTGGTTGGAACAATCAAAAGGATGGTTGGATTATTATGAATCAGAAGGCACATTGGATGCTAGGAAATAATTTAATACGATAGTTTTATATCTGCTAGTTTATTATGACAGATACAAGCATTTTTGAGTACATATCCCCGAAAAGTGCGTCTTGAAAAAGATAATTGTTAAGAAAAAGAGAACGGAATATAAATTCCAACTTACTTATAGCACAGATATAATTTTTTAAGAATAAAGTATGAAAAGAAAAATGTTTTTAGGACTGTGTATGGCTACTTTTATTGCTCCAGTGGCAATGGCCCAGTATCCCCAGTTGACTGAGGAAGCGAAGCAAGCCTACCAGAAAATGATGAGTGAAGAACGTCGCCGCTCTGACGAAGCCTGGGCAAAAGCATTGCCTGTTGTACAGAAAGAAGCGAGAGAAGGTCGTCCGTATATTTCGTGGGCTTCCCGTCCATACGATTTGCCGCAGGCACGAATTCCTGCTTTCCCCGGTGCTGAAGGAGGAGGTATGTACAGTTTCGGCGGTCGTGGCGGTAAGGTGATTACCGTGACTAATTTGAATGACCGTGGTCCCGGTTCTTTCCGTGAGGCTTGTGAGACAGGTGGAGCACGTATCATTGTCTTCAATGTTTCAGGTATTATTAAATTGGAATCTCCCATTATCGTCCGGGCTCCATATGTCACTATTGCAGGACAGACAGCTCCGGGTGACGGGGTATGTATTGCCGGAGAGTCTTTTTGGGTAAATACGCATGATGTAGTGGTACGCCATATGCGTTTCCGCCGTGGCGAAACAAAAGTATGGCATCGTGACGATTCTTTCGGAGGCAACCCGATTGGAAATATCATGATTGACCATTGCTCTTGTACTTGGGGATTGGATGAGAACATTTCTTTCTATCGCCATATGTACGACCCCAGCGAAGGACAATATGAATCAAAAGATCTGAAACTGCCTACCGTAAATGTTACCATACAGAATACTATCTCGGCAAAAGCGCTGGATACTTACAATCATGCATTCGGCAGCACTTTAGGTGGTGAGAATTGTGCATTTATGCGTAACCTGTGGGCAAGTAATTCGGGACGTAATCCTTCCGTCGGTTGGAATGGTGTTTTCAATTTTGTAAACAATGTGGTGTTCAACTGGGTACATCGCTCTTCGGACGGTGGCGATTATACCGCTATGTTCAATATGATAAACAACTATTATAAACCGGGACCGGCCACTCCGAAAGATACTCCTGTGGGGCATCGCATCCTGAAACCCGAAGCGGGACGAAGCAAATTGGATCATAAAGTGTATGGCCGTGTTTATGCTGATGGTAATATTATGGAAGGCTATCCTGCCATTACAGAGGACAACTGGGCAGGTGGTATCCAGATTGAAACTCAGCCGAATACAGATGGATATACGGAGAATATGCGTAGCAACCGTCCTTTTGAAATGCCGTACATCCGCATTACTTCCGCACATGATGCATACGATTTTGTACTGAAAAATGCAGGTGCCAACATTCCTTGCCGTGATATTGTGGATGAACGTATTGTAGAGGAAGTGAGAACAGGCGTTCCTTATTATGATAAGAAGATGGCCAAGGATGCTAACGGTGATTTGACCGGGCTGGCTCCTAAATCAATGGGAGAAGACGGACAGTTTAAATATCGCCGCTTGCCGAAAGATTCTTATAAACAGGGTATCATCACCGATATCCGCCAGATGGGGGGATATCCGGAATACAAAGGCACTCCGTATGTGGATACGGATGGTGACGGTATGCCCGATGAATGGGAAAAGGCAAATGGCTTGAATCCTAATGATCCTTCGGATGCTAATAAGGACTGTACCGGTGACGGCTATACAAATATTGAGAAATATATTAATGGTATCAGCACTAGAAATTGTATTGACTGGTCTGATTTGAGAAACAATTATGATACATTGGCTTCTAAAGGAAAGTTGATGTAATAAACGGAGGAAAGAAGACAGGATATGATACAAAAGTCAGGTATAATGTTTCTGTTGCTCATGGCGGTAGTCATTACCGCCGGAGCAGTGGATTTGGACCGTGAAGGCCGCGATCCGGCTTACGTGGAATCTATTGTGAAACGTTCGCAGAAGATTGTAGATAAACTGGAGTTGACAGATACCGTTGCCGCCCGTGAAGTGACAACTATCATAGCCAACCGTTATTTTAAACTGAATGACATATACGAAACGCGCGATGCCAAAGTGAAGCTGGCAAAAGAAACCCTGACGGGCGATGCGAAACAAGAAGCCGTTAAAGCTGCCGAAGCTGAAAAGGATGCGGCGCTTTACCGTACTCATTTCGCTTTCCCGGCCGATCTTTCGCTCTATTTGGATGCCAAGCAGATAGATGCAGTGAAAGATGGCATGACTTATGGTGTGGTAATGGTAACTTATAAAGCTACGGTTGACATGATTCCTACCTTGAAAGAAGAAGAGAAAGCGCAGATTATGGCATGGCTTGTTGAAGCCCGTGAATTTGCCATGGATGCTGAAAATTCAAATAAGAAACATGCTGCTTTCGGCAAATACAAAGGCCGGATTAATAATTACCTCTCTAAGCGGGGATATGATTTAGTGAAAGAACGTAAGGCTTGGTATGAACGTATCAAGGCACGTGGAGGAAAGATATAAATTAATGTTTATTGAAAAGCGGAAAAGGAGCTTGCCCGGTGAAACGGTGTCAAGCTCTTTTTTTATGTGCGGATAGAGAGTACAACAGGCTTTCTGTTCCGTCTTTGATATAGAAATACTCGCAATGTGTGTTTGAATCATGTTAAAAGCAGGGTGTTATGTTACGAAGTTATAGAAAAAATAATAATTTAGCGACCAAATGAATCAACTAAAGAAACTATTTGCAGTGGCAGCATTGACTGCATGTGTGTTGCCTGTGGCGGCACAGTATCCTGTAATTCCTGATTCGGTAAAAATCAGAGGAGAAGAACAACAAAAGGAAATAGACCGGAAATCGGATGAGGCATGGGCGAAAGCATTACCTGTAGTAATGTCTGAGGCTGTTCAAGGACGTCCTTATAAACCATGGGCATCCAAACCGGAGGATTTAATAAAGAGCAACATACCTGCCTTTCCCGGGGCAGAAGGGGGAGGGGCCTATACTCCCGGTGGACGTGGAGGAAAAGTAATTGTGGTCAATTCGCTGGCCGACAGTGGGCCCGGAACATTGCGTGAGGCATGTGAGACCGGTGGCGCGCGTATTGTTGTATTCAATGTTTCGGGCGTTATCCGGCTGAAAACCCCTATAAACGTCCGTGCTCCGTATATCACTATTGCAGGTCAGACAGCTCCGGGGGATGGGGTTTGTGTAACAGGAGCCTCTTTCCTGCTTGATACGCATGATATTATTATCCGCCATATGCGTTTCCGTCGGGGGGCGCAGGATGTGTTCTTCCGGGATGATGCTTTGGGAGGTAACTGTGTGGGTAATGTTATTATCGATCACTGCTCTGCCAGTTGGGGACTGGATGAAAACATGTCTGTTTACCGCCATGTATACAATCGCGATTCCACAGGGCATGGTCTGAAGCTTCCTACTGTCAACATAACTATTCAGAACTCTATTTTTTCGGAAGCTTTGGATTGTTACAATCATGCTTTCGGGGCGACTATAGGTGGGCATAACAGTATGTTTTGCCGTAACTTGTTCGCATCCAATATCAGCCGTAACTGTTCCATTGGCATGAATGAGGATTTTAATCTGGTAAACAATGTGACTTTTAATTGGTGGAACCGTTCTGTTGACGGGGGAGATGAAACCAGCCGTTTGAATATTATTAATAATTATTTTAAACCGGGGCCTATCACTCCGAAAGATAAGCCGATTGCCCACCGGATTGTGAAACCCGAATCAAGTCGTGACAAGAAGAAACCGGATACATTTGGTAAAGCGTATGTAGCCGGAAATGTAGTGGAAGGCAATGCGCGTGTGACAAAGAATAATTGGGATGGCGGCGTGCAGGTGTACGATATGCCGGACGCAGGGAAGTTTACAGATCAAATTCGTGTAAACGAGCCTTTCTCAATGCCCCATGTGACTATTATGGATGCCAAAACTGCCTATAATTATGTATTGGAAAATGCCGGGGCTACTTTCCCTAAAAGGGATGCGGTGGATGCCCGTGTGATGAAGACGGTGAAGACAGGGAAAGCTATTTACGTGAAAGACGCTCCTGAATTCGTTAGTACTTATGTAAAAAGACGTCTTCCTGTTGACTCTTATAAACAAGGGATCATTACAGATCCCCGTCAGGTAGGTGGTTTGCCCGAATATAAAGGTACTCCTGTGGTTGATACGGATGGTGATGGTATGCCGGATGTCTGGGAGGTGAGATACGGACTCAATCCTAATGATCCGGGTGATGCGGTAAAAGATTGTAATGGTGACGGGTATACCAATATTGAAAAATACATTAATGGCATAGATCCTGCAAAGAAAGTGGATTGGACGGATATAAAGAACAATCATGATACTTTGGCAAAACGTAAAAGTTTGATGTGAAATGAATTATAAGTTATTATTATTTGGATTTTTAAGTTTGGGGTTTGCGCGGATTTCTGCGCAAACCTTTCCTTTACAGGTGAAGGAAGAAAAACTGACTTATGTGACTGATGAACGCGGAAACCGTATTCTAGATTATTCTTCTTGCGGTTACCGTAACTCGGAACACCCTATACCTGATGTGGCGAATGCCGTTTTTGTTTCATGGAAGCCTGGAGATAATTCCTCTCGTATTCAGCGTGCCATTGACTATGTATCTTCATTGGCTTTGGATAAAAATGGTTTTCGTGGGGCTGTTTTGCTGGATAAAGGAACTTTTGAATTGAATGAGAGCTTGCGTATTTCTGTGTCGGGAGTCGTGCTGCGCGGCAGTGACAGGGAACAGACCGTATTGTTGAAAAAGGGAGTGGACAGAGGAGCTTTGCTTTATATTGAAGGGCGGAATGATTTGGCTGTTACGGATACCTTGGATGTGTTGACATCATACGTTCCTGTAAATACTTGTACTTTTCAGGTAACCAATAATGTACAGCTGGTTTCCGGAGAGCGGGTCCGGATTGTCCGCCCCTCTACGAAAGAATGGATTGCTTCTGTCGGTTGTGATATTTTTGGCGGAGGTATTTCCGCTTTGGGCTGGAAAGAAGGAGAGATGGATTTGGTTTGGGATAGGTCGGTAAGTAAGGCGGATGGAAACCAATTGACTTTGGATGCTCCTTTGACAATGGCTTTGGATAATAAATGGGGAACTGTCAAAGTGTTACGTTATAATTGGCCGGGCAGAATCGCAGAAGCAGGTTTGGAGAATCTGACATTGGCTTCTGACTATGATAAGAAGTACCCTAAAGATGAGGATCATTGCTGGACGGGGGTATCTATAGAAAATGCCGAAAACTGTTGGGTGCGCAGGGTAAATTTTAAGCACTTTGCAGGAAGTGCTGTGATTGTACAGCGTACCGGCTCTAAAACAACTGTAGAAGATTGTGTATCCACAGAACCTGTTTCAGAGATAGGTGGAATGCGTCGCAGTACATTTTATACTATGGGGCAGCAGACACTTTTTCAGCGTTGTTATTCTAAACAGGGTATTCATGATTTCTCAGCTGGATTTTGTGCGGCAGGTCCGAATGCTTTTGTACAGTGTGATTCGGAAGAGTCGTTAGGATTCAGCGGTTCTATTGATTCCTGGGCTTGCGGGTTATTATTTGATGTGGTAAACATTGATGGCCATGATTTGGTGTTTAAGAATTTGGGACAGGATAAAAATGGTGCCGGTTGGAATACAGGCAACAGTCTTTTCTGGCAATGTACAGCTGCCGGGATAGAGTGTTATTCACCGGCAAGAGATGCGGTAAACCGTGCATACGGTTGTTGGGCGCAATTTTCGGGTGACGGCCAATGGGCGGAATCAAATAATCACGTACATCCCCGCAGCTTGTTTTATGCACAGTTGGCGGCACGTTTGAATAAAGATTGTTCTGACCAGGCACGTATTCTTCCCAGGGCTACCAACGCAACCAGCAGTCCTACCGTAGAAGCGGCAATGGAGATGGCAAAGGAAGCTTATACTCCCCGTCTTACTATGCAAAAATGGATTGAGGAAGCACCTTATACAGCCAGTGTGTCTTCCGGAAAACTGAAATCTTTAGAAGATTTGAAGTTCAAGACACCTGTATATAAGGAAAAAGAGGATCATCTGTTTGCCATTATTAATGGACGTATGCAGGTGGATGGCCGGTTACTGGTAGGCGGCAGACAGGAGGTCCCTTGGTGGAATGGGAAACTGAGAACCAGCTTCTTGTCTAAAGCCAAGCCACATGTTACCCGTTTCGTGCCGGGACGCGAAGGACTTGGGCTGACGGATAGAATTGATTCTACGGTGAATTATATGGTGAGGAATCAGATTTTGGTTTTAGATCATAATTACGGTTTGTGGTATGAGCGTCGTCGTGACGATCATGAGCGTGTCCGTCGCCGTGATGGAGATGTGTGGGGGCCATTCTACGAACAACCGTTTGCCCGCAGTGGAGAAGGTACTGCTTGGGAAGGATTGAGCAAGTATGATTTGAACCGTCCCAATGCATGGTATTGGAACCGGTTGAAGCAGTTTGCCGAAAAAGGGGCGGAGAAAGGTCTTTTGCTTTTCCATGAGAATTACTTCCAGCATAATATCTTGGAGGCGGGAGCACATTGGGTAGATTGTCCTTGGCGGTCGGCCAATAATATCAATCAGACCGATATGCCTGAACCTGTTCCTTTTGCCGGTGACAAACGTATCTTTGTAGCGGATATGTTTTATGATATCAGTCATCCGGTACGTCGTGAGTTTCATAGAAAGTATATTCGCCAATGCTTGGATAATTTTGCCGATGATGCAAATGTGGTACAACTGATCAGTGCGGAGTTTACCGGTCCGTTGCATTTTGTACAATTCTGGCTGGATGTGATAGGAGAGTGGGAGAAAGAAACCGGTAAGAAAGCGACCGTGGCGTTAAGTGCGACAAAGGATGTTCAAGATGCCATTCTGAATGATACGCAGCGTGCGAAATTAGTTGACATTATTGATATTCGTTACTGGCACTATAAAGTGGATGGTCTTTATGCTCCCGAAGGTGGAAAGAACCTGGCTCCCCGTCAGCATGCCCGTAAAATGAAAGTAGGTAAGGTTACTTTTGATGAAGCTTATCGGGCGGTGAGTGAATATCGTAAGAAGTTCCCGGAAAAAGCGGTTACTTACTATGCGCAGAATTATCCGGATATGGCTTGGGCTGTCTTCATGGCAAGTGGCTCTTGCCCGGTTGTTCCGGTTGCCGATGAAAGCTTTTTAACTGATGCGGCTGCTATGGATATGGAGGATACTGGTACAAATAAGTATCAGAAACTGGTAAAATCTGGTATTGGAAGTATCATTTATTCCCATTCTGCAACAGATATTCCTGTTCATTTATCACCTGGAAAATACATATTGAAGTCTGTTGATCCGAAGACCGGAGCAATAACGGTGATTGCTAAACGGTTGAATATTAAAGATGTATATATGCTTAAAGCAGAGGGGAACAAAGATTGTATTTATTGGTTTCATAGAATTTAGTACATGGAAGGAGAACCGGACTTATTTGGGTTCTCCTTTTTAATGAAAATCTGTATTATTTAGCATATATGTTTTTCAGCAGGTTATCTGTTTTTTCGGTCCAATAATCAAATATTACCTAAAAAAGTAGCGTATCCTCCCTAGTTTTGCATCATCATCAAAACAACCTATAATTAGTATACTGTGATGGAACAAAACTTAAATGATAAGACAGCTTGCTTGGTAACCGCTTTCCAATCTGGAGATGTAAGTGCATTCTCTACATTATATGATATGCATATTAATCTTCTATTTAATTATGGATGTAAGTTAACTACTGACAAAGAATTGTTGAAGGACTGCATTCATGATGTCTTTGTAAAATTGTATACAAAGAAGGCTGAATTGGGTATCATTGACAACTTCAAATCATACCTCCTCATTTCCTTGAAAAACAAGTTATGTGATGAACTTCGCAGACGGATGTTCATGTCGGAAACCGCTGTTGAGGAACTGAATCCCGTTGCAGCAGGTGATGATGTAGAACATCAATATTTGGAAAAGGAAAAAAGTTGTTTTGAAAATATAAAAGTAAAACATTTGTTGGCTCAATTATCTCCGCGCCAACGTGAGGCACTTACCTTATATTATATAGAAGAGAAGAAATATGAAGATATTTGTACCATTATGGATATGAATTACCAGTCGGTACGAAATTTGATGCATAGAGGTATTACAAGATTAAGGGAGTTGGTAGGATAATATTTTAAGTTTTCAGGTGAGTACAACTTTGAACCACTATCCGTCATAATGAAAAATGATTGTAACGTGGATACAAAAAAGGTGTATAGCAAGGTAGAAGACTTTTTGAAGGATGACGACTTTATCAAGTATGTTCTGGATGATGCTCCTGAAATGGCTTTTCATTGGGATAAGCTTTTAAAGGAGCATGCAGAACTGCTGAAAGTCTTTGAAGAGGCCAAGAATGTATTATTGGTTTCTGATGAAGCGATGGAAGTAATGACTTTATCTGAAGAGAGAAAACTAAAACATCGTATTTTTACTACATTAGAGATAAATCATATGGATTATTAATTAATTTGTTAACCATAGAAAAATGAGAAAAGACATGAAGAAATGTCCTAAGCCGTTGGGTTACGGAATCAGACGAACACCTGTTGTGTTAGGATTATCAGCTGCATTATGTATGCCGGCTGCTTTTTCGTATGCAAATGTGGGTGGTAGAATGGATAGTGAGTCGGTGCAGTCTGTTTTGCAAACGCATACAGTTAAAGGTACAATAGTGGATGAAACAGGAGAACCGTTGATTGGTGTGTCCGTGATAGTGAAAGGACAAGCTACTGTTGGAACGATTACTGATTTCGATGGAAATTTCGTTTTAGATATTCCTACAGGTAAGGGGATGCTTGAGGTATCGTATATCGGTTATAAAACTCAGACTGTGACCATAGGTAAGAACACCCAGATCACTATTAAGATGGAACCGGATACTCAGGCTTTGGAAGAAGTGGTAGTTATTGGTTATGGTGCTGTTAAGAAACGGGATTTGACTGGCGCTGTTTCTTCCGTTAAAAATGAGGATATAACTTTGACACCTGCTACTAATCCTATGCAAGCACTTCAAGGACGTGTTGCAGGGTTGGATATAACTCAGGCCTCAGGGCAACCGGGTGAAGGGCCTAAATTGCAATTGCGTGGAACTCGTTCATTTACAGCTAGCGGTGATCCTATGTTTATTATTGATGGTATGCCGGGTGATTATTCTACATTGAATCCTAATGATATTGAGTCTATTGAAGTTTTGAAAGATGCTTCTTCGACAGCTGTTTATGGTGCGGCAGGTGCCAATGG
>UMAE01003286.1_pt1 | contig 44818 bp, 43 predicted proteins | sample 1963621 | NCBI WGS metagenome assembly UMAE01 (sample SAMEA4835907, study PRJEB28245) | human gut metagenome | biome: gut microbiome; material: fecal sample | place: Denmark | collected 2008
TTTTTTCTCAGTTTATTTCTAATATTTTTGACTGTACAAATTTTATTGTTTTTTTAGGAACTATTTCTCTTACTTCTTTTGAGGTTGGACTGCCTATTCTTCTTTTTTTTCTTTTTAAAAGTGAAAATGTTCCTTTATTTTTAAATTTTACTTCTTCATCCATAGCTATTACTTCTGCTATAAGGTTAAATATTTCTTCTATTTCTTCTCTTGCTTCTTTATCTTCTATTGTTTCATCTTTTTTTAGGAATCATATTCCTCCTTTATAAAAAAATTTTATTTCTATTTTTTTATTTATACATTAAGTTTTTTAGATTTATAGAAAAATATGATATTATTGTACTGCTAAAAATCAGTATTGTCAATATAAAAATTGACACTATTTGATATTTTTAACGAAATTTTAAAACAATTATTAAAAATCAAATAACTTTATATACATTTTAAATTTATTTTTAGGTACAAAAAAGGTTCTTTGTAAAATAATGTTGGTAGAAAAATAAATAAAAATTTTATTAAGACCTAGTAGTAAATTTAAGCTGCTAAAGTCTTTTTGAGTGGTAGTAAACTGCAGCATATTAAAATTCTAGTTTTAAAATGAAGAAAACTTCTATATCCAACTCCAATTCTTTTTATTGTTTTTATTTTATTATTTATTCCTTCTATGATTCCGTTGGAATATTTGTATTTTAAACTATTTTCTATATGAGGAAGAAATTCTTTAAATGTTTTTAAAGAGGTTCTTATATAGCCAGAACTAACTTTGTAGTTTCGTGTAATAGCAGAAGCAAAATATGTATAATTAAGTTTTTTAAGCACATAAAACATATCTTGGAAGATATCATAAGCATTTCTTAATTCTGAATCTTGTTCTAGTAAATATTCGATAATTTTACTTTGAGAAATATATTTTCCAAACAATCTATGATAGACAGCAACTTCTTTTAATTTCATACAAAGATTTTAGAAGCAGTTTCCAATATTTTTTTAATTTATTGTACAAAGGTCTTTTTTTATACTTATATTTTTCCATAATTTGAATTCTTGTTTTATTAAAAGATCTACTAATTAACTGCACTAAATGGAATCTATCAATAGAGATTTTAGCGTTAGGAAACAATTCTCTTATCAAAGAAATATAGGGAGAATACATATCAATAACTATATGTTTTACGAGTTTCTCGCTTTAGATGAAAAAGTTAAGAAATATTTTTTTAGATTATTGAGTCTTCTATCTGGAACAATATCAATTATTTGTCTCATTTCAGCATTGCAATAGATAAAAGACATAGCCCCTTCACATTGTTTAACAGATTTAAATTTATCAAAACAAAGAGTAGTAGGAAGATAATTTCTATTTGGAGAATGTTCTCCCTTGAAGTTTTTAACTATTCTATTAACAGTATTATGAGAAACATTAAATTCTTCATCTATATCTTTTTCAGAAATTACTTTCATTAATCTAAAAAGTACAGAGGATTTAGTTGCTGTAGAAATATTACAATTTTTTTGAACAAGAAGTGTATTAGTACTGAAAGTAGAGTTACAATTTTTGCAAAAAAATCTTTGTTTTTTAAGAGCTAAAAAAGCATTAAAATTACAAATAGGAGGTATTTTAACCAAAGAAGTTTTAAAACCATGTTTAATGATAGAATTATTATTAATAGCTTCGCAGCATTGACAATATTCAGAAGAATAAGTAAGAGAAGCCTGTAAAACTTTGGCATTATATCCCTTGATATATTTATCTTCAACTAAGAAATCACCAAAGAAAATATTTTGATCTTGAATATTAAGTAAAGATCTGATAGAATCATTATGAGACAAGTAAATCACTCCTTTAAAGTATTGGTTGGACTCTTTATTTTAACATGAGAATTTACTTGTCTTATTTATTTTTTGAAAAAAAGGTGCTGATACCATTTTTAGTACCAACACCAAATATTATACAATCACAAAAAAAGGAACCCTAATCATTTAAGGTTCCTCATCTATTTTCAATATTTAATTTTTAGTATCCCATTCTTTCCAATATTTCTTCTACAATATCATCAGAACGATGTCCTTTAAAGTACTCACTACTTACATTTTCAAAGCCTATATTTCTATATTTACTTGGTCTTCCTATATATCTTGCTGCAAAGTTAAAGTTTTCATCAAGTATAGCTAAAGTAGGCACCACATATTTTTCCTCTGGTATTCCCAACTTCTCTCTTAGGAATTTAAATCCTCTGCCCTCAGTTATTATACTTAGTTTTATATTAGGATTTAATTCTATTATTTTCATAAGTACTGGTACTGTTGCACGAACATATGGACACCATGATTCAGCACTTAACAGAAAATTATATTTTTTATCTATTTTTTTGATTCTTTCAATATACTCATCTTTTATTTTTACTACTGAAGCTATTTCTTTAATTTTTTCTTTTTCAGATGCACTTGCTATACTAAAAAATGTATCAAATGACATTCCTGTTTCAAATAGTTCTTTATATTCCATAATCTGTACCTCCTAAAATTAGTAATTAACTTTCTTCAGCACTCCTTTTATAGCTTCCTCAATAGTTTTGAAACTTTTAAGTTCATCTCTAGTGATAAGGGTATTTATCTCTTTTTTACTGTACCCCAATCCTTCCAGAGCAGAAATAAGTTCCTCTTCTATCATGAGATGTTTTGCTGCATCATCATTTCTTGTATCTATAGAAAGAGCATCTAAAGTTTTTAATTTACTTTTTAAATCTAAAATTAATTGCTGAGATTTCTTTTCTCCCAATTTAGGAACTCTTTTGAGATTAGTATAGTCATCTGTTGCTACCAGATCTCTGATTGTATCTATATCAAAAGTAGACATTACCGAAAGAGCTAAAGACACTCCTATCCCCTTTACTCCAAGAAGCATTTCAAAAAGATTTCTCTCTCTTTCTTCAAGGAATCCTATGAGCTTAAAAGCATCCTCTTTGATATAGTTATAGATATAGAGCTTTACCTCTTCTCCAGCACTGATAAAATCATATGTTCTTAAAGATATATTTACTTTATACCCAACACCATTCACATCTAGTGCCAGATAATCTGGCTTCTTATATTCAACTTTTCCTCTCAAATATTCATACATCTATTTCCCCAGCTCCTCTTTCTTTTTTCTTCCTCTTTTTTTAGGCTTCTCTTCATAATCTATTACAGGCACTTCTTCAGCAGCTTCCAACATAGTTTCATCAAATACTGGAACTACTTTAGCTGTTTTCTTTTGAGTTTTTTTATTTTCTTTTTTTCCTGTACCTTCCAGCATAGTTTCATCAGATACTGTAATTACTTCAGCTGCTTTCTTTTGAGTTTTCTTATTTTCTTTTCTTCCTGCACCTTTCAGCATTCTGTCTATATATACAGCAGTATAGCTTTTTTCTGCATCAGATATTTCCTCTGGAGTTCCAGATGCTACTACTGTTCCACCTCTGTCCCCTCCATCAGGACCTATATCTATTATATGGTCAGCTGTTTTGATAACATCTAGATTGTGCTCTATGATAACCACTGTATTTCCTTTTTCTACCAGTCTGTCTAATACTTCCAGAAGTTTTCTTATATCTTCAAAATGCAGTCCTGTTGTAGGTTCGTCTAAAATATATATAGTCTTACCTTTTGTCATTTTAGAAAGTTCAGTTGCAAGTTTTATCCTTTGTGCCTCTCCTCCTGAAAGAGTAGTTGCAGGCTGTCCAAGTTTTATATAGTCAAGTCCTACATCCATAAGTACTTTTAATTTTCTCTCAAGAGATGGAACAGCTTTAAAAAACTCATAAGCTTCTCTTACACTCATGTTCAGTACATCAGAAATATTTTTCCCTTTGTAGTATACATCTAGTGTTTCCTTATTGTATCTTTTACCTTTACATACTTCACACTCTACATATACATCTGGAAGGAAGTTCATTTCTATTTTGATTATTCCTGCTCCCTGACATGCTTCACATCTTCCACCTTTTACATTAAAAGAAAATCTTCCCTTTGTAAATCCATGTAATTTAGCATCTTTTGTTTCAGCAAAGATAGTCCTTATATCATCAAAAAGTTTAGTATAAGTAGCTGGGTTAGATCTTGGAGTTCTCCCTATTGGGCTCTGGTCAATATTTATGACTTTTTCAAGTTCCTCTATTCCTTTTATCTCTTTATACTCCAAAGGATACAGCTTTCCTTTATTCAGCTTGTTAAAAAGTGCTGGGAATAAGGTATGGTTGATAAGTGTAGATTTTCCGCTTCCACTTACCCCTGTAACTACTGTCATTACCCCTAAAGGAATTTCAACATCTATATTTTTCAGATTATTTCCCTTTGCTCCAATTACTTTTATAGATTTTTTCCATTTTCTTCTTTTTTCAGGAATCTCTATTTTCAAATCACCTTTTAAATATTTTCCAGTGATAGATTCTTTATTTTCCATTATTTCTTTAGGAGTTCCATAAGCAACTATCTCCCCTCCGAAATCCCCTGCTCCTGGTCCCAAGTCCAAAATTTCATCAGCTTGCAGCATAGTATCTTCATCATGTTCTACTACTATTAGTGTATTTCCCAAATCTTTAAGTCTTCCTAAAGTTGCAAGAAGCTTATCATTATCCTTTTGGTGAAGACCGATGCTTGGTTCATCCAGCACATAAAGCACCCCTGTAAGACCTGACCCTATCTGAGTTGCAAGTCTTATTCTTTGAGCTTCTCCTCCTGAAAGAGTCTTTGTCTCACGAGCTAGATTTAGATAATCAAGCCCAACATTTATCATAAATGAAAGTCTTTCTCTTATCTCTTTCAGTATCTCTTTAGCTATAAGCTCCTGTTTATTTGTCAGTTTCAGATCAAGGAAAAATTTAAGTGAATCTTTTATACTTAACTCACATATCTCCATAATATTTTTATCTCCAACAGTTACAGATAAAACTTCCGGCTTCAATCTCTTTCCATTGCAGACTTTACATACTCTTTCAACCATATATTTATTTTCAATCTCTTCTTTCATGGCATCTGAAAAAGTCTCGTGATATCTTCTCTCAAGATTTTTTACTGCTCCTTCATACTGCTTGTACCCATGAAACTGGAAGTCGTCCCCTTCATAATCGAATTTAAATTTTACATCACTTCCATGGAATATTATTTCCATATCTCTTTTTGAGAGATCTTTTATAGGCTTATTAATGTCTATTTTCAAATGTTTTGCCATTGCTTTAAATATTTCCCAGCTATATCCTTTTCTAGCCATTGCCCCTGGTATGTACATTCCTCCCTCTACAATAGAAAGCTCATCATTGTCTATAAGCTTATTTTCATCCACTTCCAGATTTTTTCCTATCCCTTTGCATTCAGGACAAGCTCCAAATGGTGCATTGAATGAAAAAAGTCTTGGATTCAAATCAGGTATGCTTACTTCATCATGTTCAGGACAGGCAAAGTTTTCACTATATGCGTAATCTTGATTATTTACATTTAAAATAACCTTACCATTTGAAAGTTCTGTAGTAGTTTCAACTGATTGTGTCAATCTGCTTTGAAACTCTTTGTCATTTTTCTTTAAAACAAGTCTGTCAACAACTACTTCTATATTGTGTTTAAGATTTTTATCAAGATTAATCTCATCTTCTAAATAAAGGATTGTTCCATTTACTCTCGCTCTTACATATCCTTTTTTCAAAAGATTAAGGAAAAGATTTTTATGTGTACCTTTTTTATCCTTCACCACAGGAGCTAAAACTATTATTTTATCTCCCTCCTGAAATCTCTCTATTGCTCCCTCAGTTATCTCTTCTGTACTCTGCTTCTCAACTTTTCTTCCACAGATAGGGCAGTGAGCTGTTCCTATATGTGCAAAAAGAAGTCTCATATAGTCATAAACTTCTGTAATAGTTCCTACTGTAGAACGAGGGTTTCTGTTAGTAGTTTTCTGTTCAATAGATATAGCAGGAGCCAATCCCTCTATACTATCTACTTCCGGCTTATTCATCTGACCAATAAATTGTCTGGCATAAGCAGAAAGACTTTCTACGTATCTTCTTTGACCTTCAGAATAAATAGTATCAAAAGCAAGAGAAGATTTTCCGCTTCCGCTCACCCCAGTGATAACCACAAATTTATTCTTTGGAATTTCAATATCTATATTTTTTAGATTATGTTCTCTGGCACCTCTTATTACTATTTTATCTAACATATACACCTCTTAATTTAAAAACGTTATCAATTTATATTCGTTACAAATATTATAACCCATTTTCTAAATTTTTTAAACTGTTATTTTTTTTAGAAATTACATAGGGTTACAAAACCAAATTAACTCTCCTCTTTCAACTATATTCATTTATAAGTATAACATTAGTTTAAATAAAAAACAAGCTGGGGAAATTATTTTCTTTTCACCCAGCTTTGATATATTTTCTTATGGCGGTAGCGTGTAGGAATCGAACCTACCAATGACTTTACAGCCACCACGACAGTTTTGAAGACTGCTGAAAACACCAGTTTTCCTCCGCCACCATTTTCCTTTGTCAGCTTAATTTTTTCTGCTAAATTAATTATTCTCTATTAATTTAACTTTTCCTTGTTAATTTATTTTTTCTATATGCTTTTTTAAACCTTTTTTTATTACAGAATATTTTTCTAACTCTATCCCATTAGATTTAAGAATTTCATCAGCTCCCTCTTTATCTTCAAGCTCCAATCTTATTGAAAGACCACAGGTAGCCTTTACCTCTGAAGGAAGAGGAATTATTCTGCATTCTATCTCATTTTCTTTGAGAAGTTTTTCACTTTTGATTATGAGATGTGTAGAATCAGCAGCAAGCAAAAGAAATGTTTCCTCTTTCATCATGGTTTTATTACCCTTCTTGCATACATCTGTTTGTTCACTATATTATACATATTAGTTATACTACCAATTTTTATTTCATCTGTCAACCCATAAAAATTAACACATGTTCCACAGCAAAGTATTTCTACTCCTCTTTCTTCAAGATTTTTTAAATCTTTTAAGCTTTCAGAATTTTCCACAGCTAGTTTTACCCCTTCGTTATAGAAAATTATAGTTTTAGGAAGAACCTCCACTTCTGTAAGAGTGTAGATAAACCCTTTCATAAGTATTCTTCCAAGTTCAGGATCTCCTTTTCCCATGTACATAGAATCTATTACAACAACTGTATTGTCTTCATCGTCAAACTCTTCTACTTCTTCTTTTATCTTGTTGATAACTATTCTGAAAACTTCACCAGTTTCAGCAATACTATAGTCATATCCCATTTCTTTTGACATTTTCTGAAGATTTTCAAGAGATATTTTATTATCAACTAATACTTCCACTTCTCCTTCTTCTATATCTTTCAAAGCATTCTTTGTCATTATTATAGGAATTGGGCAAGTTTGTCCTACTGCATTAACTTTTATCATGATACTACCTCCTGATATATTCATTTTAATTCTCTATATTCACCAACTCTTTTAGTTATTCCATCTTCATCTAACTTTTCTAGTATTAAAAGAATTGATTTTCGATTAATATGAAGTAAGTCTCTAGCCTCTGCTAAAGTTATTCTTCTGTTTTTTTCAAGGTATTCCTTTATCTTTTTTTCACTTTCCAGAAAAAAACCTTTTAACATAAAATTTCCCTCTGCTAATTCTACAAGAAAAGAATTATACAGCATATATGAATGAATTTCGGCAAAAAGAGTTTCATCTTTAAATATCTTTACTGTATCCTCTATTTTTTGTGGAGTAAATCCATTTTTCTTATAGTGAGAAAATATATCCTCTTTCATTTTTTTCTGTTCTTTATTTAATTTTACTTTAAAATCTTTTTTAGAAATATATTCTCCAGATACTTCAATGATATCTTTTTCTCTAAAATACTCTAGAGCTATATTATACACCTTTATTGAAAAATTTTCAAAAAATCTATTTTTTAATTCTGATCTTTTTATTCCAACAGACAGTGGATATTTTTCATGATACTGCTCTATATATTCTAGAATTTTATTTTTTAAATTTTCCAGCCTCTCTGTATTGACATAAATATTGTCAGATATTTTCTCTATATTTTGAGAGTTTTCCATTTCTTCCTCTGATATCTTTTCTCCTAAAAGAAGTGATATACTCTCTTTATCTGTAAAAATATTCTCGTTGTTCAATACAATGCTTTCTATTTTTTTATACTTATTTTTAGATGAAAGAATTTCCAGTCTCTCCAGATATTTCAAATCTTTTCTTTTGACTCTCTCTTTAGGAATATTTATTATCTCTATCCCCCCAATAGTCTCTACTGGGGAAAAGCTTCTCACTATCCCTATGTCTCCTACAGAAAAAGCTGATTCTTTTTCCAGCTCTATCTGGACATACTTTTTATCTCCAGAAAGTATTTCATCTTCAAGAAATATTTTTACTCTTCCTATGAGTTCTTCTGTCCCAATATTTATCCTTACCCTTTGGTTATTTTTAAAATTACTGCTTCTCTTCAAAAGGGTAAAAACACAGTCTAATCTGTTGGATATAATGAGAGAATTTTTTTTAGATATAATATTCCCTCTTTTTATCTCTTTAGAATCCATATTAATATTCAAGGCACATCTGTTTCCAGCTTCCAGAGTCTTCACTTTATTTCCATGGTTCTCTATTCCCTTTATCTTTATCTCTTTTTGTTGAGGATAAATCATAACAGTATCTCCAATAGAGATTTTGCTGTTCTTGGAAGTACCTGTTACTACTGTTCCAAAACCTTTTATGGAAAAAACTTTATCTATATCCAGTCGAAAATCTTTAACTTCATCTCTATTTTCTTCTATCTCTAGTATTTCTTTTTCCAGTATCTCTTTTAGTTTTTCAAAGCTTTGGACATCCTTTATAGAGATTTCAAGTATTTTACTATTTTCTAAATGTGAGTTTTTAAAAAGCTCTCTCACATCTTCTTTCAGCTGAGCTGCTCTCTCTTCATCTGCCAGATCTCTTTTAGTAAGAAGTATCAGTCCTTTTTTTACACCTAATATTTTTATAATATCAGCGTGTTCCAAAGTTTGAGGTTTAATTCCATCATCACAGGCTATGACAAAAAGTATCAAGTCTATCCCCGTAACCCCTGCTGCCATGTTTTTTATAAACTTCTCATGACCAGGAACATCTACTATTCCAACTTTTCTTCCATTGCTCAGGGTAAAAAATGTAAAACCTAAATCTATTGTCATCCCTCTTGCTTTCTCTTCTGGCAGAGTATCTGTATCTTTTCCAGTGAGACCTTTTACAACAGTTGTCTTTCCATGGTCAATATGACCTGCTGTGCCTATTATTATATTTCTCATAGAAATATCCTTTCAGCCGCTCCTGTTATCTCTTCAAAATCTTTTTCTCTTAATGTCTTTGCATCTAAAATAAAGTGATCATTCTTTATTCTTCCGATTACTGGAATATCATTTCCTCTGAATCTTTTCTCCAGCAAAACAGCATCTCCAGTAAAACAGATGGCATAGCTTTCCACTGTTTCTTCCGGCATTGATCCTCCACCTATTTTAGATTCTGTTTCAATTATACTGTTCTCTATATTTCTTTCTTTAAGTATAGCAGACAATTTTTCTGCTCTTTCTAATACTTTTCCTTTTTCCTCTGTTATCATATTTAAAATAGGAATCTCTTTTATAGCTTCTCTCTCATCTTTATAGTATTGAAAGATATTTTCCAGTATAGAAATAGTTATTTTATTCACACGAAAAGCTCTTAGATATTGGTTCTTCTTCAATCTTTCTATCAATGGTTTCTTTCCTAGAATTATCCCGCATTGAGGTCCCCCTAGAAGTTTGTCTCCACTTACAGTGACTATGTCAATTCCTGATTTAATGCTCTCCTGTATAGTTGGCTCTTTGGGAAGTCCATATTTTGAAAAGTCCACTAAGACTCCACTTCCGAGATCCTCCATTGTAAGTATCTCATATTTTTTCCCAAGTTCAGCTATATCTTTTTTATCTGCTTCCTCTGTAAATCCTATTATCTTAAAATTAGAAGTATGTACTTTCAACAAAACGGCAGTTTCTTCATCTATATTATCTTCATAATCAAAAACATGAGTTTTATTTGTTGTCCCTACCTCTTTCAATGTTGTTCCAGCCAGTTTCATTATTTCAGGTATTCTGAAAGAACCACCTATTTCTACCAACTCTCCTCTTGATACAATAGTATTTTTTCCATTGGCAAATTCATTGAGGCACAAAATAACAGCAGCAGCATTATTATTTACTATTAATGCTCCCTCTGCTCCAGTTATGTCACATATCAGGTTTTCTATATGAGAATATCTGCTTCCTCTGCTCCCAGTTTCCAGATCATATTCCAAATTACTGTAATTTAAAAGTATTTCTCCCAAATCTTCAGTTATTTTTTCATTTAAAATAGAACGCCCTAAGTTAGTATGAATTATAGTTCCAGTTCCATTTATAACCCTTCTTAAATTAGGTCTGCTCTTAATTCCTGATATCTCTTTTATCTTTGAAATTACCTCGTCCTCTGTAAAATCAGTTATCTCTCTGTTTTTTATCTTATTTCTAAAAAACTCTATTCCATCTTTTACAGCTTGGTAGTAATTATGATAACTCATTTTTTTACTTATCTCTTCCAGTTTTTCACTTTTCATAAGAATATCTACTTTAGGAAGTTTTTGAAACAGATTCTTTTCCATAATCCTTACCTCACAATAATAAATTTGTCCTTCTTATCAGCAACGCTTCCAACTATATGTGCTTTTATATTTTTAGATTCAAATTCTTCCATCATTTCTTTTACACACTCTTTTTTTACAGAAAACAATAGTCCTCCTGAAGTTTGAGGGTCAAGAAGTATTTCCTGCATCCATAGAGGAATATTTTGAAAATCTACATATTCCTGTACATAATTTCTATTTTTCTGACCACCACTTGTTATAAGGAAATCCTGTGCATAACCTTTTGCTTCCTTTATATATGGGATAAACTCCGATTCAAAAATCAATGTTTTTTCAGAGTTTTCAGCCATTTCAAAAGAATGACCTAAGAACCCAAAGCCAGTTATATCAGTACAGGCAGTAACAGGATATTTCACTATTATCTCCCCTGCATATTTATTTAAAGCAGTCATATTTTCTATTGATTCTTTTAAGGCTCTCTCACTGGCAAGGCCTACTTTTGAAGCTGTTGTCACTATTCCTGTCCCAAGAGATTTTGTACATATAAGAATATCTCCTGTTTCACATCCATGATTTTTTAATATTTTATCTGGATGAGCAATCCCAGTAACTGACAGCCCGTATTTTATTTCAGGGTCGTGTATAGAGTGTCCACCACTTAGGACAGCTCCTGCTTCTGCAACTTTTTCAGCTCCACCTCTCAATATTTCTCCAAGGATATTTATATCCATTTTTTCAGGGAAACATACTATATTCATTGCTGTCTTGGGAATCCCTCCCATGGCATATACGTCACTCAATGAATTAGCTGCTGCTATTTGTCCGAAGACATAAGGATCATCTACCATAGGGGTAAAAAAATCCAAAGTCTGTATCATAGCTATCTCGTCAGTAAGCTTGTATACTGCTGCATCGTCTGATTTGTCAAACCCTACTATTAAATTTTTATCTTCCACACTTGGAAGTTTTGAAAGTACATCACTCAAGACCTCTGGTCCTATTTTGCTGGCTCAACCACCTATAGAACATCTATCTAATTGCAGTTTTTTCATTTTTTCACCTCCCGCATTTTATATGAAATTAAAATATTTTATTTATATTTGTTAAAAAAAATTACTGTATTTACTAAAATATCCTAATCTACAATTCTCAAAATATTTCATTTATATTTACTAAAATATCTTAATCTATATTTACTAAAGCATTTTTACTATATTTACCAGAATCTTTACTAAAAATTCTCTTTTATGTTTATCCTCTTCATTATATATGATATCAGCCATCTCTTTGATATCCTCTTTTATCTCCTCTTTTGTTGCTGGGTCATATGCGTCGCTTATTTCCCCTCTAAAGTCCTGCATGAAGTAATCAAAAATGTTCCCTGCTACTAATCTTCTTTCAGAAGACCTTCTAAAACTTTCATAAGCTTCAAGTATCCACTCAAGCCTCTCGCTCATTTTCTCCTCCTTTATCATGGCTCCTGTCAGATTATCTGATTCAGAAACAATTATCCTCTCTTTATTTAATTCTTTTAAAATAGTTATTAAAATAATGGTTCCTGCTATTATTACATCTGCCCTCTTAGGTTCAAGTCCAATTATCTCTTTTCTTTCTTCCAGATTTTTTGAAACAAAAAATTTTAAATTTTCTTCTAATTCCTTTACAGATATTTCAGACATGTGCACTTCTCTGCTGTCGTATATTTCCATTTTCTTTTTTACTGATATCTGTGTAGTGGCTGTCCCTGCCACTCCCACTGCTCTGAATTCTTCATCTTTAATCTCTTTTATCTTTTTAATATTTTCTTTTACCCATTCTATACATTTCTCTATATTTTCATCAGAATAATCTTCTTGTGAGAAAAATTTTTCTGTAGCTCTCACTGCACCGATATCTATACTTTTTATAAAATCAATTTTATCATTTTCTCCAAGGGTGAACTCAGTACTTCCACCACCTATATCTATAACTAATATCCTCTCATCAAATACCAATGAGTTTCCAAGAAAATTTAATCCTGCTTCCTCTTCTCCTGAAATACATTTTATCTCAATTCCCAAATCTCTTACTTTTTTTAGGAATATATCTTTATTTTCTGCATCTCTTGTTGCTGAGGTAGCAAAAGCTTTCAATTCTTTCACCTCATATTTATCTGCTGTTTCCTTATATCTTTTCAAGCACTGAATAGTTCTTTCGATTGCTTCCTCTTTGAGATAGTGGTTGTGATTCACCCCTTCTCCAAGTTTTACAATTTCCACTTCTTTTACTAATTCATTTAAAATATTTATCCCTTTTTCATTTTTTAAAACTTCAGCTATGAATAATCTGCATGAATTTGTACCTATATCAATTATTCCCTTCGTATACCTGCCATTTTTATCTGTCATTTTCCTGCCTCTCATTTTATAAGATTTTAAAGATATTACCTAATTCTTCCTATTATAGATTATACTCAAATTTTTCTTTTTATTCAACAGCTAGATAAAATTTCTAAAATTTGACATAAAAAAAATAATCTGTTATTTTAGAGCTAGATAGTGATATAATATACTAAACTAAAATCAAAAAAGAAAAAGAGGTGAATAAAGTGAAAACTTTAAAAACTTTTCTATTAATGGCTGTTATGACATTTATCCTTATGCTCATAGGAAATGCAGTGGCTGGAAGAGAAGGACTCATTTTTGCTTTAATAATGGCAGGAGTAATGAATTTTATCTCATACTGGTTCAGTGACAAAATAGTTTTATCTATGTATGGTGCTCAGCCTGTAGATGAAAATAGCCGTTTATATCAATTAGTAAAAAAACTGGCTATAGAAGCTGACATACCTATGCCTAAAGTATATATATTAAATGAAGCTCAACCTAATGCTTTCGCTACTGGAAGAAATCCGAGTCATGCTGCTGTTGCAGTAACAAGAGGACTTATGGACATAGTTGATGAAGATGAGCTTTCTGGAGTCATTGGACATGAGTTAGGTCATGTACATAATAGAGATATATTAATAGGAACTGTTGCTGCTACCATGGCAGGAGCTATCACTTTCCTTGCTAATATGGCAAAATGGGCTGCTATCTTTGGTGGAAGAGGAAGAAGAAATGATGACAGAGATGGTGGAAGTCCATTAGCAATGATTGCAGTAGCTATTTTTGCACCTATTGCTGCCATGCTTGTACAAATGGCTATCTCTAGAACAAGAGAATATAAAGCTGATGAATTTGGAGCAAAAGTCAGCGGAAATCCTCTATATCTTGCCAGAGCATTGAGAAAACTTGATGACTACAGCAGAAGAATTCCTATGAGAAATGCTGCTCCATCTACAGAAAATATGTTTATAGTAAGTCCTCTTACAGGAAGCAAAATGGCTTCTCTTTTCAGTACACACCCTGCTACTGAAGACAGAATAAGAAGACTTCAAGAAATGGTTTATTAATACTAAATAAAAAATACAATTAAAAATATTTCAGGAGGAAAAATGAAAAAAATCTTAGCTATACTTGCAGTTTTTTCTTTAACTGCTTCTGTTACACTATCAAAAGAGATAATTCCAGAATACTATATAATGGAAAAACTTCTTATTCCAATCAGTGCTTCTCCAGTTTTCTCATACATTGGAGAAAAGAAGATTGATGACTTTAAAGAAATAAAAGCTATTCAAGTAGATAATAAAGTTTTACAAAACCTTGTTACACATGAAAATCCATTCTATATGAATGATTCTGATGGGAAAACTGTTGCTGTAAGAGTAGGAGACTATATCGTATCTCCAATGACACTTTCTACAGTTTATTCAATAAGAAAAAATGATTTTGAATTAAACTACAGAGATCTGAATGCACCTGATGTTTCTCTTGTAACAGCTGATGTTACTACTATTGGAGAAAAAATAAGAACTGATGAAATAGATGAAGTAAATAATAAAATAGAAGCATCTGAAGAATAATACATAAGATTTTAAAAGGAAAAGAGGGGAATAGTATTTATGAATATAAAGAGAAAATTAATTTACTTTTTTAAAGAAGTAGCCAGTCAGGGTAAGATATCCAATATAATTTCGGGTATTCAGAGAGCATTAGAAAACTACAAAAGAGCTAACTCTGCCCTCTGGGTTACATCTCTTTGTTTTTATACTCTTCTTTCTCTTGTTCCTGTATTTGCAATCCTATTCAGTTTGGGAAGCTGGCTTGGAGTGGCAGAAAGCATTATCATTCATCTGAGTAAATATTCTCCTTTGAATGAAGAGATGATCACCTTCCTTGTACAATTTTCTGAGAATCTTTTAGAAAATGCAAGAAGCGGAGTTCTGGCTGGAATAGGATTTTTATCATTGGGATGGACTTTAATTACTATGTTTTCCATTGTTGAGAAATCATTTAATGATATCTGGCAGGTGGAAAAATCAAGAATGATACTGAGGAAAATAACTGATTATATAGCTTTCTTTCTTTTATTCCCATTGCTTATCCTTACAATAAATGGTGGTATGGTTATAATAGGGAAAAAGTTAGAGGGGATTTATGATATTTCACCATATCTTTTACAAGTAATTCCTTCTCTCAGTATATTCCTGTTTTTTACAGCTTTGTACATGCTCATACCAAATACAAAGGTAAAATTGATACCTGCTTTTTTCTCAGCAGTTTTTACATCTGTACTTTTTTCAGGGCTTCAATATTTTTTCATACACCTTCAAGTTATGATTATTACATACAATAAGATATATGGAAGTTTCTCTGTTATTTTCATCTTCTTCTTATGGTTGAAGATAATGTGGTTCTTTATTATTCTTGGAGCTCATTTGTCGTACTTTTTACAGAATAAAGATTTAAAATCTCATTCTAACGATGTAAATAGTATAAGCTTCAAATCTAAAGAATATGCTGGAATGATAGTAATAAGAGAACTTATCAGAAGATATTCAAATAATCTTTCTCCAGTTACAGTGAAAGAACTTGCTGAAAAAAATGATATCCCTTATGATCTCATTCTATATGTTCTCACTGTATTTGAAAAAAATGGGCTGGCAGCAAAGGTTATCAATGTAAAAAATGAAGATGAGGCAAGTTTTACCATCCTTCAAAATATAGATCAGATAAATTTTAAGAAGGTATTTAATGTTTTGGAAAGTTCTGGAGAAGACATCAGATTACAGGTCAATGATGATAACAGGGCATTTTACAAGATAATAAAAAATAAGGACTTTGATTTTTTGATTAAAGATCTTTTAGAAAATAGTAAATAATTTAAAGGGGTTGTACAAAATACTAATTTGCAACAACCCCTTTTCATATTCATAAATCAATCACATTTCTTACGGGAACACTCTTTAATTCTATATTGACTTTTTCAGATAAAATTGTTATAATTAAGTTACTTAAAAGAATAGAAAAAACATCATGAAGTAGGCTTTCACAATCGTGGAAGCCTTTTTCATACTTATAAGTTAGTGATGTTTCTTATAAGTAGTAGATTCTATTCTTTTAAGGAGGTTTAGTATGTTTAAGCTAGAGTTTCACTTTAATAACAACAATATTGAAGGGGGTACTTTGATAATTATCCTTTTAATCATTGCTGTTATAGTGATTTATCTTTTAGTTTACTAAACTAAGCCTCAACCCTTCGGGGTTAACTCTATTAAAACTTATATCCCATTCCTGCTCCTACTATCCATTCACCTTTATTTTTATTCTTTCCTGAGTTGTTGTGCGAGTCTCTCTCTACTGAGTAACTTCCCTTTACATCAAACAATACTCCACTTTCAAGTTCAAGAGCATATTTTGCATTCAATCCTATACTATGTTCATTTTTATGAGCCACTAAGATATCAAAGTCGCTTCCACCTTTGAATCTTCCTGTGATATATTCTTCCTCTGCTCCATCAAATATTTTAGTATAGCTTACACCAGCAGTTAAAGTACTCTTTCCTTTGTCATGAGGTATTACTTTTTTCAAATCTACTCCCACTTTTCCCACAGTGTAGTCAAATGATTTAGAATCTGTCTCAATAGCAAGAGCTTTGCTTCCTTCATTAGCTCCATCTTGGTCTATGTATGTGTATGATAAAGTTGCATAAGGCTCTAGGTATAAGTTTTCTCCTACTTGATGTGAATATCTTCCATTTAAGTAAATATCATAAGTCATATCTGAGTATTTATCACTGTAGCTGTGTCCTCCAAGAGTACTTCTGTCAGTATCGTATTCTGAGTACTGTATTCCTACTCCTGCTTTTAATGTTAGGTTTCCTTTGTAGTTTTCAGCAAATGCTCCAAGATATCCACTGCTTCCTTTTACCTTAGACATAGATAATTTTGCTTCACTCTTATTTCCTCCAAGAGTTAATCCAAGAGAAATATTTTCAGAGTAGCCATATTTAGCCAGCATATATGCTCCAGTCAATTTCATATCTGCATTTGTTGTAGATGAACCAGTATCAAATTCATAATAGTTTTTACCATAGTATGTATCTTTAGTTCCTCCATCAGCATGAGTAAGTCCACCCATTATCAACCAGTTATTCAAGTTTGGTCTAAACTCGTTTTCTGTCACTATATCTCTGAACATTCCTACTGATCTTCTTGATAACTCTGAACTATATGAGTAAGGAGACTTTGTATATATTCCTCCTAAGAATGAAAGAAGTTTTTCCCATTGCTCTTCATCAGAAGCAGAATCTATCATACCTGTAACTGCATTTACATTGATAGAAGTTCCTATTGAGCTTTTATATATTTTATTCAATGAATTATAATTTATAATATATGGAATATCTTCTGGATGTTCATCTTCTATATTTTCATCTTTTGGATATTTATCTGGAGTAATATTTTTTTTATTGTAAATATCATCCAAACTTCCACTTACACCAAGTTTTATATCTCCTTCACTTCCATCAGGATCTGTTGGTGTATTTATTACCTCAAGATCATAGAGAATATTATTTGCACTTAAATATACATTTTCTAATTTTATTCCTCCCATATCTATAGTAGTTCCTAACCCCATTCCATTAGTTATGAAATTAAGTGTTCCTGCATTTTCAGAACCTCCCTCTTCCTTTCCTGCTATAAGAAGTCCTGTATTTTCTACTGAAAGGGCATGAGTTGCTTTAGCTCCATCTTTTTTTAATCTAAGGCTAAGTGTTCCACTCTTATTTATATTTAATCTCTCTACCCCTGTTACTTTTGCATCTTCAAAGAATGTAACATTATTTTCTATCTGTATTCTTCCAAATCCTTCTATATTATGAAGTATATTCATACTTTTATTGTCACTGCTTCTTGTCATATTTTGTTTTCCATAGAGATTCAGAGTATTCTTTTCTCCATCTGCTTTCATATCTCCATTAACTATGCTATCTCCACTAATAGTAAGGAAATTATTATTTCCTTTTACTAAGATAGCAGGAGAATAATTTATATATTCTTTGGTAGTCGAATCATATTTTCCATCTACTCCTCCATTTACTATTGTATTTTCAAGAGTTAAATAGCTTTCTCCTTCCATTACTACTGCTGTCTTATATGCATTGATTACTGAATTACGAACTTTATTATTTTTTCCTTTAGCAAGAAGAGTATTTGTTATTCCATTTAAGATATATTTTTTATTTGAAGAATAATCTTTTATTCCTGAAGTGTCAGAGTCTTCATGGAATAAAATTCCATCTTTCAATACTAAATTTTTAGTTCCTGTTATATCACTGCCAGTTTTATCTGCTTTAGCATTGACTATAGTATATATCCTAGTTCTTGGGTTAGCAAAATCAAGTTCTCCATCAACTTTTCTTTTATAGCCAATTACAATTTCTTTATCATTATGTACTTCACCAAATTCTCCAGAATAATCTTCATCTAAAATATATTTACCACTTCCAACTTTAAAAGCAAGTCCATAGTTATGTGCAAAATCAACTGTTCCTTCAACTACTTCACTTCCACCAGTTACAAGAAGTCCACAATTATATACACTTTTTGGTGTCCCAGTACTAACTATTTTTATAGCACTAGTTGAACCATATATAACCCCTGTATTTGTTAGATTTCCTGTTAAGGTTGGTATAAATATTCCATAACCAGAACTAGAACCAGAACCTTTAATTATACCGTTATTTGTTAGATTTCCATTTAAGTTTGAATTTACATATATTCCATAACCAGAACTAGAACTAGAACCTGTAATTGTTCCATTATTTGTTAGATTTCCTATCAAAGGATTTATCCATATTCCATAACCAAAATAAGAACCAGAACCTGTAATTGTTCCATTATTTGTTAGATCTCCTGTTAAAGAACCTATATCTATTCCATAACCAGAACCAGAACTAGAGCCAGAACCTCTAATTGCTCCATTATTTGTTAGATTTCCTATCAAAGAATTTATCCATATTCCATAACCAGAACTAGAACCAGAACTAGAACCAGAACTAGAACCTCTAATTGCTCCATTATTTGTTAGATTTACTTTTAATTCTCCACTTAATTTTATTCCAATTCCAATATCTACAGAAGTAGCTTCTCCAGATATTGTAGAGTTATTTGTATAAGTATCCCCATCCCATTTATTATTAGGATATGGATCATTGTTTTCCCTTGGTGTAAATTCCCCATCTTTACCAATAAATTTTATTCCACCATCATTTTTTATTTCTAGTCCTACTACATCTGCTCCCATTACAGATGTACATGACAAGAGCATTCCCACTACTGCCCCTATTGTTACATTTCTTCCTCTTTTTTTGTTGCTGCTTTTTACTGCTCTCATTATTTTTTCTATCATTATTCCTCCCCAAGAAAAATATATTTAATTAAATTATAAAGATTTTTTCCTTATATACCAAATGTGTAAAAAAGTTCTCTTTTATACACTTTTGCGAATAGCATATAGTTTATTAAATTTTAAGAGTATTATAAAAAACTAAAAACTTGACAATTTTTCATTTTAAGAGTAATATTGCTTATAATAGGATAGTTTAAAAAACTAGGTTCAAAGAATGGAATAATTATCATAAAGAGTTAAGTGTTCGCATTAGTGTATAAAAGAGAACTTTTTCATATCATTCTTTAATATACTTTTTTACTAAATTGATGTTTTAGAACTTTCCCTATTTTTATCATTTATATAAAACAAAAAGGCAGAAAAAGATTTTCCTGCCCTACAATCATTTATTTACTTTTTTAACTGCTCTATATCCTATAACTTTTAAAATTAAAACATATTCTTATTATTACAATTATCTATCATTTCACTTGTATCTTCTTTTTCAATAGAGATTATATCTATCTCAGAATTTTTCTGTTTTTTAACTACAAATTTATCATAAAAGAATAGACATACAAAAGATATTCCCAATGCTATGAAGCTTGAAGCTATAGATTGATTCTCAGAAAACCCAAGCTTGCTTGCTATGAAATATCCCAGTATCATTGCCACAGCTGGAAATACATATGCAATAGAAGCTGCCTTTATAACTTTACCCGCTGATATTTCAAATGTAACTGTATCTCCTATTTCAGCTTTCCTATCTGTTGTAAATTCAAAATCTTTTCCATATTTCCCATCTCCGCTACATCCACTGCAATGCGAACAAGAAGTATCTTTATATAATTTTACTACTATTTTATCTCCATTTATTTCTTTAATTACACCTTTGTTTAACATAGCTACCACCTTTCCATTTTTATCTTTCTCCACTTCAAATTATAGCACAAAAAAAAACTTTAAAAAAGCTAAAGGTATATTTCTTGAAAACTATTTTTCTCTATGATACAATATAGAATAGTTTAATAGTAAATTAAGGATGAGGGATAGTATGAAAAAAATATTAAGATTTCTACACTTGAAATATCTATATCTTTATTTTATTATTTGTTTCATAGCAAATTATTTCTTTAACAGCAAGTTAAAAAGTAGTCACATATATTCAGTCATGGAAAATTATCTTGGTATTATAATTTTTCCTGTTTTACTTATGTTAATACTTTCTTCAATTTTTTTCTTTATTAAAGAACGAAAGAAAAAAATGGTACTTAATGTAAAATCACATGCTTTTTTCATTTTAATAATAAGCTGTCTTTATCTTTTTATGATGTATAAATTAGAACTTCCATTTGCTAAAGAATTTGCAGATGATACTGTTATAGAAAAATTTCTAAATCTTTCTATATATAAATACAAAATAGGATTTATAGCTGCCTATTTATTCTATCTCATTCTCACAAATATCATGTACTGCTATATTTATGCTGGACTTGGATTTTTAATATTCTGTACATTCTTCCTTATAACTATAAAATTTATCAAGACGACAATATGCAGAATTTATCATGAACATAAAGAGAAGAAGAGAATCCAGAGAGAAGAACAGCTTTTAAGAGAACAGATAGCAATAAAAGAAGCCTTGGAGAAAAGGGAAGCTGATAAAAAATTAAAAATGGAATTAGAAAAAGAAATAAGGATAAAAGAGAGAGTTGAAGAAGTTATTTCTAATAAAGAATTAGTTTTAGAAAGCTACTCTATTGATGAAAACAAGAATAATGATATAATAAAAAATATAGAAGAAAATGAAATGGCAGAAGAAGAGGATGAAGAGTTTTTAAAAATAATTGATCCTGATTTTGTCAGCAGACCTAAAGAAGAAAAAAATAAAAAAGAAGCAGTAAAACAAGAGTTGGAAGAAGAAAAAGAAGAAGAGAAAATAGAAAATCCTGCTTCTGATATGGCTTATGAAAGTACTGTTGATTTCCCACTGTTTACTATAACAGATTCTTCACCTAAAAAAGAAATTGTTGAAGAAACAGTTGAACCTCTGCCTGAAGAAGTGGGTTCAGTTGATGATACAGAAAAAGTAACAGAAACCATTCCTGAAAAGCTAGTAAAAAAGCCTAAAAAAGAAAGAGAACTTTTAACAATAAGAACACCTGGAGGAAAAAAAGATGATTCTAGCTTCTAAATCTCCCAGAAGGAAGGAGATCCTTGAAGACACTGGATTTAAAATACAGATCATAAGTGCCCAAGTAGAAGAAACAAGCAGCAAAGATTCAATTACTGATAAAATTATGGATATTGCAAGAAAAAAAACTATGGCTGTTGCAAAAATGTACCCTGATGAGTTTGTTGTAGGAGCAGATACAATAGTAGAAGTGGATGGAAAAATAATAGGAAAACCAAAAAATGAAGCTGATGCCTTCAATACATTGAAAATATTATCAGGGAGAGAACACAATGTTATCACTGCATATAGCCTGATTAACTTATCTAAAAAAATAGATATTACAGATTACGATATTACTAAAGTTTCTTTTAGGGAATTATCTGATAATATGATAAAATGGTATATATCTACTAATGAGCCAATGGATAAGGCAGGTTCCTACGGAATCCAAGGAAAGGGAGCCGTGTTTGTCAATGGTATAAATGGAGATTTTTTCAGTGTAATGGGATTCCCCATTGGTAAATTTGTTGAAAAGATTTCGCAGTTAGGTATAGAATTAAAAGAAATAGAAAACATATAATAAAAAACATAAATACATTTAGAGGTGAAGAATGAAGAGATATTTTAACAAATTTTTAGGTTTTTTTTCTGAGGATTTAGGAATTGACTTAGGAACATCTAATACATTAATATGTGTAAAAGATAAGGGGATTATTTTAAATGAACCTTCAGTAGTTGCTATAAATACAAGAACAAAAGATATATTTGAGGTTGGTGAAAGAGCTAAACTTATGATAGGTAGAACTCCAAATAACCTTGATACAATAAGACCTTTAAAAAATGGTGTTATTGCTGATTATGAAATTACAGAAAAAATGCTTAGTTCTTTTTATAAAAGAGTAAGCCACAATAGATTTTTTTCAAGTCCAAGAGTTATTATCTGTGTACCTGCTGGAGTTACTCAAGTTGAAAAAAGAGCTGTTATAGAAGTAACTAGAGAAGCTGGAGCTAGAGAAGCTTATCTCGTTGAAGAACCTATGGCTGCTGCAATTGGTATAGGGTTAAATATTTTTGAACCTGAAGGAAATATGATTGTAGATATTGGTGGAGGTACATCTGAACTTGCTGTTATTTCTCTAGGAGGGGTTGTTAAAACTTCATCTTTCAGAGTGGCTGGAGATAGATTTGATACTACAATAATAGAATATATCAGACAAAAACACAATCTTTTAATTGGAGAAAAAACTGCTGAAGATATTAAAAAACAAATTGGTGCTGTTGTAGAGCTTGAAGAAGATATCTCAATTGATATCAGTGGTAGAAATGCTCTTAACGGACTTCCTAAAGATATAAAAATATACTCTTCTGAAATAGTGGAAGCTCTAGGAGAATTATTACAGCAAATAATAGAAGAAATAAAAGTTATCCTTGAAAAAACTCCTCCTGAATTATCTTCTGATATAAAGAGAAGAGGAATATATATCACTGGTGGTGGAGCACTTCTTAGAGGTATTGATAAAAAGATTTCTGAAAGCCTTAACCTAAATGTAACTATTTCTGAAGATCCATTAAATGCAGTTATAAATGGTATTCAAATACTTCTGAAGAATTTCCATGTTTATAATAAAGTTTTAATTTCTCCAGAAACTGACTATTGATTGCAGAGAAAGAAAGGGGTTATATGAAAAGATTTATTTTGATTTTTCTTATGATACATACCTTTTCATATAGTAACTATCTCATTAGTAATAGTGAGATAGTTCTTTTTTATGATAAAAATTTTAACAGCATCCACTTCATAAAGGGAGATGTTTTTAATCCTATAGACATCTCTAAAATAGAAGGAAAACTGATTATTGATGGAAGTGAAATAATCTCTATCAATCGTTTTTTTGATAGAACTGAAATGGTTCCTGGGACTAATATTTTAAAGCTTTATTATTCTATCAATGGTCAAAATATAGATGTAACTATTATTCCATCTATGATAGAAAGAGAAAAGCTGTATGTAATAGTAGATTTGAAAAATCTAAAAACTGATAAAAAAATTGATTTTGCGTTTCATATATTTCCTCAGCAAGATAATGGAAATATAGAATTTATAAGAGCTGCAAATTCATTTGTTTATGGAAAAAATATATTCTTTAAGTCTGAAAATTATGGTGGACAGGTATTTATTGGAAGAGATAATGTAATTGAAAATTTTGTTCTGGAAGAAGTTACAACTAAAACTAAAAAATATCAAGATGATAATTTATATTATCTTATAAGCAATATAAATAAAGATGAGCCTATTCTTTTTACATTTAAATTCTTTGATAATTTTAGAAATAATAATCTGGTAAAAAGCAGCAGCGTCATAGCTGATGAATTTAATTACTGGCTGGGTCTTAAATCAAATCAAAGAACTTTTAAAAATCAGGAAGCTGTAGATACACAATTAAGAATGCTGGATATCATAACTTCAAGAGCTGTTATCCCTGATTCTATTTCATATAATAATAGTAAAGAAGATCTCACTAACAAGATAAAACTTTACTATATTTCCAGCTTATTCAAAGAAAATTTTGATGCAAGAAAGATGTTTGTTGATATTAATATAAGAAAAAGTGAAACAGAAAGTGCTGCATATTATACTTATCTCTTTAAATATTTATCCGATAAAAATAAAATGTTTGACAGCAATTTCTTTAACTGGAAAATCAAGCCTGAAGTTCTTTCCATGGTTGACTCTATTGAAGATAATGGAGAGATATTTGATGGAAGAGATAATATCTACAATTATTATACAGAGTATAAACTTTTAGAAACAATATCACAAGTCAGTGAGTTTGGTGAAGATATAAAATGGATTGAAGAAAGAAAAAATCTTCTTCATCAATTTATAATAAAAAATTATACTTTTGAAGATGGAATAAAAACAAGAAGAGCAGATGAAAAGAGCAACCATAAAAATATAGCTTATTTGGATATACTTCCAAAAAATATTCAGAAAAAAATACTTTTATCTGACTATAAAAAATATTATAATGAAAAATCAGGAGTTTTAATTGATGAAGATAAAAATACAGTTGATATAGAATATAACTTAAACTTCATCTTAAAGCTATATGAAAATGGTTTTGGAGAAACAGCAGATAAGATTCTTAATAATCTTGAAGAAATAGTAGCTGAAAATAATTCATATATAGTTCCTAAAATATATCTGAACAAGGATAATTCTGCTGGAATATATGGAAATCTTCTTTATCTGTATTTAACAGCTGTACAATATAGGGAGAATAACAATGAGCATACAAAATAAAATAGAAGCTATTCTTCTTTTAGGGGGAGACGAGGTAAAAATAAAAGACCTTTGTAAATTTTTCTCTCTTCCTATTGATGAATTGATGAAAATATTAGAAGATTTAAAAATAGAAAGAAAAAATAGTGGAATCAATATAGAATTCAGTGGTGAGTTTGTCTATTTAGTAACTAACCCCTTATACGGTGAATCTATAAATCAATATTTTGAACATGAAGCAAAACCTAAGAAACTTTCAGGGGCTGCTCTTGAGACTCTTTCTATAATAGCATACAGACAACCTATCACTAAAAGTGAGGTAGAATCTATAAGGGGAGTTTCTGTAGACAGAATAATCCAGAACCTTGAAGAGAAAAAATTTGTCAGAGTTTGTGGAAAAAAAGAGGGTATAGGAAGAGCTAATTTATACGAAATAACAGATAAGTTTTTAGGGTATATTGGAATAAATTCAATAGCTGAACTTCCTAACTACTTAGAAGTAAAAGGGAGACCAGAAGATGGAGGAAATGAGAATCAATAAGTATCTTGCTTCTCTTGGAATTGCTTCAAGAAGAGAAGTAGATAAGATGATAGAAGAGGGAGCTATAAAAGTAAACGGAGAAAAGGCTGCTCCTGGAATCAAAGTAAGTGATAAAGATGAAATATATATAAGAGGAAAGAAAATAGAAAAGAATACAGAGAAAAAAGTTTACTATATTCTTAATAAACCTCTTGAAGTATTGAGTTCATCTAAAGATGATAGAGGGAGAAAAACTGTAGTTGATCTTATTAAATGCAAGGAAAGAATATTTCCTATTGGAAGATTAGACTATAACACTTCAGGTCTTATTATTCTTACTAATGATGGTGAGCTTTTCAATAGAATAATCCACCCTAAAGCAGAGATATTCAAAGAATATTATGCCAAAGTATTTGGAGAAATAAAAGAAGAGAATGCTGAGCTTCTTAGAAAAGGTGTTGAGCTGGATGATGGAATGACTCTTCCTGCTAATGTAAAAATATTAAGAAGAGAAAGAGGAAAAACTGAGCTTCTAGTGGCTATAAGAGAAGGAAGAAATCGGCAGGTAAGAAGAATGCTGGATAAAATAAATCATCCTGTAATTACTTTGAGAAGAGAAAAAATAGGTGATCTCTCTCTTGGTAATCTAAAATTAGGAGAATACAGAGAACTTACAAATGAAGAAGTAAATTATTTATATTCATTATAAAATTTAAATTTTGAGGAGGAAAAGATGGCTTTAACTAGAGAAGAAGTTTTAAATGTAGCTAAGCTTGCTAGACTTAAATTCGCCCCTGAGGAAATAGAAAAATTCCAGGTAGAGCTGAATGATATTCTAAGCTATATTGATATGCTGGATGAAATAAATACTGATGAGGTAAAACCTCTTATACAGGTCAACAACACAGTAAATAATTTAAGAGAAGATAAAGTGAGAGAATCACTATCGGTGGAAAAAGCTCTTTCTAATGCTCCTGATTCTGGAGATGGAGCTGTAATAGTTCCAAAAGTTGTTGGTGAATAATAAAATATAAGGAGGATTCCCTAAATGGAAAATTTTTATAAATTATCTGCTGTTGAGATAAAAGAGAAAATCTCAAAAGGTGAGATAAAATCTGAAGATGTTGTAAAAGAAATATTTGAAAGAATAGAGAAAATAGATGGAAAAATAGGAAGCTTTGTTCATCTTAGAAAAGAAAAAGCTTTGAAAGAAGCTAGAAGAGTTGATGAGAAAGTAAAAAATGGTGAAAAGCTTGGTACTTTAGCTGGAATTCCTGTTACTATAAAAGATAATATGGTATCTGAAGGAGATGTAACTACTTCTTGTTCTAAGATACTTGAAGGGTATACTGGGATATATGATGCTACTGCTGTAAAAAAATTAAAAGAAGCAGATGCTGTAATTATTGGTATAACTAACATGGACGAATTTGCAATGGGAAGTACTACAAAAACTTCTTGCTACAAAAAAACTAAAAACCCTTGGGACACTGAAAGAGTTCCTGGAGGAAGCAGTGGAGGAGCTGTTGCTTCAATAGCTGCTCAGGAAGCTTTTATCTCTCTAGGATCAGACACTGGTGGAAGTATCAGACAGCCAGCTTCTTTCTGTGGTGTAGTGGGACTGAAGCCTACTTATGGAAGAGTTTCAAGATATGGTCTTATGGCTTTTGCTTCATCATTAGACCAAATAGGGCCTGTAGCTAAAAATGTAGCAGATATTGCTCTTTGCATGAATGTCATTGCTGGTGAAGATGACTATGATGCAACTGTATCTAAAAAAGAAGTCCCTGATTATACAGAGTTTTTAGGAAAAGATATCAAAGGAATGAAGATAGGAGTTCCTAAGGAATATTTTATTGATGGAATAAAAGAAGATGTAAAAAAAGTAATGAATGAATCTCTTGAAAAATTTAGAGAACTTGGTGCTGAGATAGTTGAAATATCTCTTCCTCATACTAAATATGCTGTTCCTACTTATTACGTATTGGCTCCAGCTGAAGCTAGTTCAAACCTTGCAAGATTTGACGGAGTGAGATATGGATACAGAAGCAAAGATATTAAAAATATAGATGATCTATATATTAATTCAAGAACAGAGGGATTTGGAGATGAAGTAAAAAGAAGAATAATGATTGGAACTTATGTGCTAAGTGCTGGTTTCTATGATGCTTACTTCAAAAAAGCTCAAAAAGTAAGAAAGCTTATTAAAGATGACTTTGATAAAGCTTTTGAAAATGTAGATATCATCTTTACTCCTGTATCTCCAAGTACAGCTTTTAAATTAGATGATGTAAAAACTCCTATTGAATTATATCTTGAAGATATATTCACAATTTCTGCTAACTTAGCAGGTATCCCTGGTATTTCTATTCCAGCTGGACTTGCTGAAGGACTGCCTGTTGGTATACAGCTTCTTGGAAAACCTTTCTGTGAAGGAGAACTTATACAAGCTGGAAATGCATTTGAAAAAATTAGAGGAGAATGGAAACTTCCTGTAATCGACTAGGAAGAATCTGTTTAGAAGGAGAGATAGATATGTTGAAAGAATGGGAATCAGTAATAGGGTTGGAGGTTCACCTTCAATTAAAAACTGGAACAAAGGTCTGGTGTGGTTGTAGTGCTGACTATGACAACGCTGACTCTAATACACATACTTGTCCTATCTGTTTAGGACATCCTGGGGCTCTTCCTAAACTTAATAAAAAAGTTGTGGAATATGCTGTAAAAGCTGGACTTGCACTTAACTGCAAGATAAATAATGAGAGTGGTTTTGATAGAAAGAACTATTTCTACCCTGACACTCCGAAAAACTATCAAATAACTCAATTTGATAAATCATATGCTGAAAAAGGTTCATTAGAATTTAAACTTAATTCTGGAAGAATGGTAAAAGTTGGTATCACTAAAATTCAAATAGAAGAAGATGCTGCAAAATCTATCCATGCTGAACATGAATCTCTTATCAACTTTAACAGAGCTTCTATCCCATTGATAGAAATAATTTCTGACCCTGATATGAGAACTTCAGAAGAAGCATACGAATATCTTAATACTTTGAAAAGTATTATTAAATATACTGGTATCAGTGATGTATCTATGGAACTTGGTTCTTTAAGATGCGACGCTAATATCTCAGTTATGGAAAAAGGCTCTAAAGTATTTGGAACTAGGGTAGAGGTTAAAAACCTTAACTCATTTAAAGCTGTTGCCAGAGCAATAGATTATGAAATTGGAAGACAGATAGAAACAATAGAAAATGGTGGAAAAATAGATCAGGAGACTAGACTGTGGGATGAAGAAGCTCAAACTACAAGAGTAATGAGAAGCAAGGAAGAGGCTATGGACTATAGATACTTCCCTGAACCAGATCTTTTAAAGCTTGTAATCACTGATGAAGAGATAGAAGATATAAAGAAAATAATGCCTGAATCTAAAGCTGATAAATTAGCAAGATTTATCTCTGATTACGGTATTCCTGAATATGATGCTAATATTCTTTGTGAAGATATTGAACTGGCTGACTATTTTGAATCAGTTGTAAAAACTTCAAACAATCCTAAGTTAAGTTCTAACTGGATAATGACTGAAGTAATGAGAAATCTAAAAGAGAAAAATATAACTATCGATATGTTTACTATATCAGCTGAGCATTTAGGAGAAATAATTACTCTTATAGAAAAAAATGTTATCTCTACCAAAATAGCTAAGGAACTTTTTGAAATTAAACTTACTGATGACAGAGCTCCTGAAGTTATTGTAAAAGAAAAAGGAATGGTACAGGTAGCTGACACTGGTGCTATTGAAGCTATGATAGATGAAGTTATCAATGCTAACCCTAAAATGGTAGAGGACTACAAAAATTCTGATGAAGGAAGAAAACCAAGAGTTCTTAAAGGACTTATCGGTCAAGTAATGAAGCTTTCTAAAGGAAAAGCCAACCCTAATATGGTTACAGAATTAATGACCAAAAAACTAGGTTAGGCATAGTTAAGCATGACTAAGTTAAATACAAACAAATTATAATTATAAGAAAGCTGATCTATAGGCGGAAATATAATTCCTTCTTATGAATCACTTTCTTTTTTTATTATAACTTTCTTTTTTATTTTGATTTTTTTCTTTATCTAAGCTTCTCTTTTTAGTTAAATTTTCTTTTTTTATTTAAAAAGGATTCACCTTGTTTAATTTGAATAAATATATATAGAAGTTAAAAGAGTTTGTTTGTAATTTATTATGGAGGTGTTTTTATTATGTCTATTAAAGGTACAGAAACTGAAAAAAATCTATTAAAATCTTTCGCTGGAGAGTCTCAAGCTAGAATGAGATATACTTATTTCGCTGAAAAAGCTAGAGAAGAAGGATATGAACAAATTGCTAATATTTTTATTGAAACTGCTGAAAATGAAAAAGAACATGCTAGAAGATTCTTTAGCTTCCTAGAAGGTGGAGAAGGACTTGAAATACAAGCTGCTTATCCTGCTGGATATGTGGGAACTACTTTAGAAAATTTAAAAATGGCTGCTGCTGGAGAACATGAAGAACATTCAGAACTTTATCCTCATTTTGCAGAAGTTGCTGAAAAAGAAGGATTCAAAGTTATAGCTGGAGTATATAGACTTATTTCTAAAATTGAAATCGAACATGAAAAAAGATACTTAAAACTTTTAGAAAATGTAGAAACAGATCATGTATTTAAAAAAGATGGAACTAACAGATGGAAATGTATCCTATGCGGATATGTTCATGAAGGACCTGAAGCTCCTGCTAAATGTCCAGTTTGCTTAAATCCAAAAGCATTCTTTGAAATAAAAGAAACTAACTATTAATATAAAAAAAGAGAGTGGTTACCCACTCTCTTTTTTATTCTACTCTTTTACAATTACAGCTCTCATCCATTTTTTAGAAAAGAAGAATATTGCTCCCATCAATACTCCAAACATAGAAGCCAGTGGAGCTCCTAACCCCAGTCCATACAGCCCTTTATCTAAAAATATTCCCAAGAAGTAACATGCTGGTATCCTTATAAATAATGAAGCTGAAGCACTATTTATAAAAGAAAACTTTGTATGCCCTGCTCCTATAAATAACCCATTCATACAGAATACAAATGGTACTAGAATATAGTCATAACTTATTGCACTGAGATATTCTACTCCACGCTCTATCATTTCTTTATCTTCTCCAAACATACTCAAACACTCTTCTGGGAAAATTCTCATGATTAAAAATATTACAAATGAAATTCCTAAAGAAAAAACTATTCCTGTTTTTAAAGTCTGTACAGCTCTTCTTATCTGTCTCGCTCCAATATTCTGTGCACTCATAGCTGAAACCGAAGCGCTTACAGCAACAGTTGGAAGAATTGCAAAACTATTCAACTTACTTACTGCTCCAACAGCAGCAGAAGCAGATACTCCAAAAGTATTAGCTAAAGCTGTTAGAAATAGAAATGACACACTTACAATAGCATTTTGAGCTGATGTAGGTATTCCTATTTTTAGTAAAAGATCAAATCTATCTTTATAGAATTTAAAAGAGCTTGGTTTAAAATCAAATATAAAGCCATTTTTCTTCAAATAAATAATACATAGTATCATACTCATAGCTTGAGAAATAACAGTAGCAATGGCTGCTCCCCCTGCTCCCATTCCATATTTAGCCACAAGCAATAAGTCCAGTCCAATATTTATTACACAGGCAATGGCAACAAAATATAGTGGATTTTTACTATCTCCCATTCCTCTCATAACAGCACTGAGAGCATTATATCCAAATATAAATATTGTCCCTAATGTAGTTACAAAGAAGTAAGCTCTTGTTTCAGAAAAAGCCTCTGCTGGAGTCTGAATCAATCTTAATAGAGGATCCATTGTAAATATCATCAAAGTAGTTATTACTATTGCCACTACTATTAAAGTTGTAAAGAGAGTACTTATAGTTTCTTTCATAGCTTTTCTATTTCCTATACCTAAATATTGAGCTACAAGAACTGTTCCTCCTACAGTAAATCCCATTACCATATTAGTTATCATAAACTGTACTTGTGAACCATTAGCAACCCCTGACATACTTGTAGTAGCTGCATATCTTCCCACTATTACCATATCAGCAACACTGTACAATGTCTGTATCAAATTAGATATGAGAAATGGTATAGAAAATTTTATCAACTGCTTCACAACATTTCCTTTTGAAAGGTCATTTTCAAATTTTTTCATCTGCTCTCCCCTTGAAATAATTATCGTATCCTTTCTATTTTACACTACTTTTTTTCTAAATAAAAGTATTTATTCATAAAGAAATTAGATATTTGGAATAAAAAAAGAGAATGGTCACCCACTCCTTTTTTTATTAAAATTCAGTTAGTTTTTAAAGCTATGGATAGGAGCAGGAATTCTTCCTCCTCTTTTGATAAAGTTCTCACAGCTGAATTTATTTACAGCCATTATAGGTGCATAACCTAAAAGTCCTCCAAATTCTACCATATCTCCAACTTCTTTTCCTATTACAGGAATAAGTCTGGCAGCAGTAGTTTTGTTGTTTATCATACCAATAGCAGCCTCATCAGCAATGATCCCAGAAATAGTTGCTGCTGTAGTACTTCCAGGAATAGCTACCATATCTAATCCAACAGAACATACGCAAGTCATAGCTTCTAATTTCTCAAGAGTTAAAGCTCCAACTTTTGCAGCTTCAATCATTGCATGGTCTTCACTTACAGGAATGAAAGCTCCACTTAATCCTCCAACATATGAAGATGCCATTACTCCGCCTTTTTTTACATTATCATTTAGTATAGCAAGTGCTGCTGTAGTTCCAGGAGCCCCTGCATGCTCAAGTCCCATCTCTTGGAATATCTCTGCAATACTGTCTCCAACAGCTGGTGTAGGAGCTAATGAAAGGTCTATTATTCCAAAAGGAACATTTAATCTTCTTGAAGCTTCCTGAGCAACAATCTGTCCAACTCTTGTTATTTTAAATGCAGTTTTCTTTACTACTTCACAAAGTGTTTCAAAGTCAGCATCTCTTACTTCCATCAATGCTCTTTTTACAACTCCAGGTCCGCTTACTCCTACATTGATAACGCAGTCAGCTTCTCCCACACCGTGGAATGCCCCTGCCATAAACGGATTATCTTCCACTGCATTACAGAAAACAACAAGCTTAGCACATCCTATACTGTCTCTGTCTTTTGTAAGTTCAGCAGTTTCCAGTATAACTTCTCCCATTTTTTTAACAGCATTCATATTTAAACCATTTCTTGAAGTTCCAATATTTACAGATGAACACACTCTCTCAGTAACAGCCAAAGCTTCAGGAATAGAATCTATTAGAATTCTGTCTGAAGGTGTACAACCTTTTTGTACAAGAGCAGAGAATCCTCCTATAAAGTTTACTCCACACTCTTGTGCAGCTCTGTCAAGAGTTTTAGCAATACTTACATATGAATCAGTTTTACATCCTGCTGCTGCAATCGCAATAGGTGTAACTGATATTCTTTTGTTAACTACTGGTACTCCAAATTGTTTAGCAATTTCGTCTCCAACTTTTACCAGATCTTTTGCATATGAAGTAATTTTCTTATATATATTTTCATTAAATTTATTTACATCTGGATCAGCACAGTCTATTAGACTGATACCCATAGTGATAGTACGGACATCAAGATTAGCTTCCGCTATCATTCTATTTGTTTCCTGTATCTCTACTCTGGAAATCATGACATTCCTCCTCTAAATTTCATCTGGTTGATTAAATACGGTGCATACAGTTGAAGATATCTTCATGCTGCATTGATATTATAACTCCTAGAACTTTTCCTATTTGTCTAAGCTCTTCCCCTATAATTTCCATAGGCTTTGACGGAGTAGTGATATCAACTATCATCATCATATTAAAATAACCGTCAACTATTGTTTGTGAAATGTCAAGGATGTTTACATTGGCATCTGATAAGTAAGTACACACTTTAGCTATGATACCAACTTTGTCTGTTCCTAAGACAGTAATAATACATTTCATTTCTTTACCTCCTGAATTTTTTTTATTTATATAAATTTTTTAATCACTTAAAACTATCCTAAAATATTTTATTATTATATCAAAAATTCCACCTTTTTACAATCATAAAAGAAAAATTTATTCGTTTATATGTTTTTTTAAAAAATATTTTTTAAACTAACTTATTAATATTTTTTGTATGTTCCAAGCTCACGTTTTTTCTCAGAAACTTTTGCCAGTAAAGTTCCTTCAACTACATTCTTATATCCATGTTTTTCTATAATATTTTTTATATAATCTATATGAGGACATCTGTCATAATGATGATTATCTGTGACCATACAAGAAGCTAAATGGATAACTACTTCATCTTTTTTTATAAGATCATCTTCTTTTAATTTTCTGGATAGGTGCCCTAAAAGACTCGATGTCTCCTTCCCACAGCATCCTCCGCATTCAAACATCATATACTGGATATTCTGCTCTTTAGAATAAATACTAAATGCCCTGTCTCTCTTATAAAAAGAATCCATACAATAAAAACCGCTGCATCTCCTTTTAGCTATCTCACATTGAATTATCACTATAAGTTTTGTATTTTCCATTTTCTCCTCCTCATACATTTAATTTCCTTATTAGAATAATAGTCCAGAAAAACTTTTTTGTCAATTTTTTCAACCTAACTGTAACACAACTGTCACAATATATTGGTATATTAATAATATAAAATCTTTCCCCAAGATGTTTTATAATATAGATTTGTGAAGACAGGATAATTTGAAAAATAAGTTCAAATTATCCTGTTTTTCTTTACTAAAATTAAAAAATGTATTAAAATATCAATAATCAGTAATCATTAAAGTATTCAGGAGGAAAGAAATGGTTAAAACAAACAAAGAATTTTTAGTTATGCAGTCAGTGGGAGGAAAAGTACACAGCCCTACTATAGCTTCTCCTTACAGAATTTCAAGAGATGGAGATCCTATGATATTACCTGCTACTGGAGGTATCTCTTACAATGTAAAAGTTGGAGATTCTTGCATGACATGGGTAGGGGATCACGTTGAGCCAGGAGTAAGTGTAAAAAATGATAATGTAAATGAAAATAATGCTCTTATGGTTCTTGGTTGTATTGGAAATACAGCAAAAATAATGTCAGGAGATGCTAAGGGAGCTACTGGTTTTGTTACTGGTGGGCATGGTGGAATTGAACATACTCTTGTATATTTTGATGAAGAAACTTTAGAAAAATTAAATATTGATGATAAAATACTTGTAAAAGCTTTTGGACAAGGACTAAAAATAGAGGGATTTGATGATGTTGTCTGCATGAATATCGATCCTGCTCTTTTAGAAAAAATGGAAATAAAAATAACTGAAGATGGATGTTTAGAAGTTCCCGTAGCTACTGAAATTCCTCCTTACTTAATGGGATCAGGAGTAGGAAGTGCTACTGCTTTTTCTGGAGACTATGATATCATGACTGGAGATAAGGAAGCAAATGAAAAATATGGTATCAACGAATTGAGATTTGGAGATATCGTTCTTCTTCAAGACTGCAATAACTGCTTTGGAAGAGATTACTTAAAAGGCTCAGTTACTATTGGGATAGTTGTTCATAGCGACTGCATAAAAGCTGGACATGGACCTGGAGTTACTGCTATCATGAGTTGCCCTGTTTCAAAAATCAAAGGAAGAAAAGATAAAAATGCTAATATAGCATATTACCTAGGAATTACAAAATAAATTTAATATAAATTAAAAAGTTAAAAAATTATTAAAACGATTTTGATAGGCTTCGCAACCTCTATTAATTCGTTTTTAAAGCTCCTTCATTTATGATATTACTATCTTATGGTAGTGGATCACCAAATCATTATGGTTCGCCTTTAGGGTAGCAAGACACCTGTTATTGTTTTTTATCATATCACAACAATAAGAATAAGTCAAAATGCTATATTATTATAAAAAAGACCAGAAATAAATTCTGGTCAAAATAGTTATTTATTATTATTTTTTATCCACTCTTGATGTTTCACTTCCAATAATTTAAAATTACAACATAGTTTATTAAAAAAATGTGTTGGGTTAATAGCAGAAGAATATACATATTGAGCTTTCGATATAATATCATTTCTAATACTTAAAACATATTGATATTCTTGTTGAATAAAATATTTGTATCTTTGATCAGAAATATTATTAAAAATTAATTCATGTATTTCACTATCTGGAACAGGAAACATAAAATCCAATCTAATAACTGAAGCAATATTTAAACTTCCATGGTCATTAACAAATATAGGAATAGAAGTTTTTCTTGCCCTTTTATTTAAACTTGTTGGTGATTCTAATTGATTTGGCTTTACAGAAGAAACTGGAGCATAATATTTAGCATTATTAATCTCTATAATAATCCCAACAGTGAATTTTAAAGAATGATTATAACTACTAGACCCATACATAATTTTAGATTCAGCACTTCGTAAAAAATTTAAATAACCTTCGTTTATCAAATAAAATTTCATAAAAACTCCTTAAAATAAAAGGGTAAGAACACTTACCCTTTTATAATTATTATTATCATTCGCCTTTAAGGTAGCGAGACACCCATATTATCATCCCACATTTAAGGTAGTGAAACACCCAAATAATCATTCGCCTTCATGGTAGCGAGACACCATCTTTTGTACTTTAATTATACCATAACATATAATATAAATCAATCGAAATTTTGACCGAAAAATCAATAAAATAGGAAATATATTGGATGTCTTTCATTTTAACATTTTATAATTTTTTATTATTTTTCAGTTATTAGTCCAAGCATTATTTGTTCATCAAGTGAAAGTTTAGGAACTTTAATTTCTTTCGAAATAATTTTTACTGTTGCATTAGGATATATTTTTCCAACTTTTTTACACAATTCTTCATAATCTTCTACTAAAGCATAAAATGTCATTCCTTCTCCTCTATTATTAATAATTTCCATTTTACTACCTCCATATAATTTATTTATAAATATAAAAAGGGGCTGTTGCAAATTAGTGATTTATAAACTAATTTGTTCAGCCTCTTTTATTTTATATAAAAAAATAGAAATCCATTTTATAGATTTCTGCTAATTTATGCTTCGATATTTATTTTTAAGCATCAAAAAAAGAAGTAGATGATTTTTTATTTATCTAAGCTACTTTTAATGAATGAAGTGTTGTTCCTAAGCGATTATTTATGCTTCTGCTCAAATATCTATTGAAGTTGTAAGCGATACAAAACAGACATATTTCTCTTAAAAGACTTTTTTTACTTCGAACTTTTAATTTTCGCAACTTCATATTCTCTTTCAAAACTGCGAAAGCACCTTCTACTTGAATACTTCTATTCATTCTTAATTGTTTTCCATAATCGCTTGATACATTCTCTTTTGATTTATTTGATAAAATTCTAAATCGCGCATTATACTTAATTTTTTTGTTAGTTTCAGGATTCCAAAAATATTCAACTGTATTATTTTTATTAGAGTATAGAAATTCTAATTCTAATCCATCTTTCCTAAACAGCTTATTTTCAGAATGATTATATATTAAGTTTTCTACTCTGTTCAAATCATTTTTAAACTTTCTAGTTTTAGCTTTTTCAAAATATATTGGTTTTATATATGAAGTATAGCCCATTTTTTCTAAATATTCATAATTTGAAATACTTTCATATCCTGCATCAGCTACTATATTTTTAATTTCTAAATTTTGAGATGAAATTTTCTCTAGAAATGGAATCAAGGTTTTAGAATCAGAAGGGTTAGAAAAAATTTCATATGAAGAAATATATTCACTAACCACTCCTATTTGTAGATTATATCCAGGTTTTAATTGACCATTTCTCATATGGTCATCTTTCATTCTCATAAAAGTAGCATCTATATCAGTTTTTGAATAGCTATTTCTACCATTAAGATTTTTAAAATGATCAGAATACTTTTGATACTTTTCTAAGTATTCTGTGCATAACTCTAAATACTTTTGCTCTTTAGATTTTCGCTTTCCTCTACCTTTAACTATTTGAAAATTCAAATTAGAAAGATACGAATATATTTCAAAAAAGTTGTCATATTGTAAGTTGAAATCATCATTAAAATTGGAAATTAATTCAAAAATTTTTTCATCTAATCTAGCTCTGTATTTCTCAATAGATTTTTTCCAAACAAATGTATATTTATTAGCATATGCTTCAATTTTAGTACCATCAATATATATTGTTTCAGTAGAAATATCTTCTATTTCAAAAATTTTTTTAACGAATTGTTCAAATAGACCTGGAAGAACATCTTCAGTTTTTGCTAAAAATCTAGAAATAGTAGAGTAATCAGGAATTTTAGAATTTTGTAAAAGAAACCTAAACTTAATATTTTCATGGCAAGCCATTTCTATATCTCTAGTAGAAGTAATATCGCGCGAATAGGCATAAACAATGATAGAAAACATTCTGATAGGATGTACCTTTGTTTTGTAAGAAAATACTTGCATTAAACTACTAAAATCTAATCCCTCCAATATTGAGCTAAGTTTTCTTACAGGATCATTATCAGAAATTTCATATTGTAAAAAATTAAAAAGTTTGGGTTGATTTAATTGAAAAAAAATGTTATTATTAATTGGTTTTTGCATAGGTATATTATATTAGAAATTTGAAAAAATTTTTAGTATTTTATACCTTTTTTTTATTTTAAAAGAAAAGCTGACAAGAAGGAAAACTTCAAGTCAGCTTTTTTGGTAATTGGGCTATTTTGAATTTGCAACAGCCCCGTTATGTTAAAAGACCCACAAATTTTCCCTAAAATTACATGGGTTCAAAATTTTTTTATCTATTGTGACTTTCTAATATCTTAGCAAAAGCTTCTACACCTTTCAGTAATACTTTTTCATCAAAATTGAAATGACAGTTATGAAGTGGGTGAACATATCCCTTCTCCTCATTTCTAGTTCCTAATAGGAAAAATATTCCCGGTACTTCCTGCTGATAGTAAGCAAAGTCCTCTGATATTGTCAAAGCGTCCTGCTCTCTATAGTTCATATCTTTCATAGTTTCAGTAAATTTTTTATAAAGCTCTTTGTCATTTATTACTGGTGGATAAAGAATCACTAGATCTTCATCTATTTTTACATTGTAAGTAAGCTCTATCCCTCTGTGTATCTCTTTCATTCTCTTTATTATAAATTCAGAATCAGACTGTGCAAATGTTCTTGCTGTTCCCCAGAACTCAACTTTTTCAGGTATTATATTCTGAGCACTTCCTCCAGAGAATTTACCTATTGTGATAACTCCTGGATCAAATGGAGAAAAGTTTCTTGAAATTATTGTCTGATAAGCATCTATTACTTTAGTAAAGGCAATAAGCGGGTCTACAGCTTTATGAGGCATAGCTCCATGTCCGCTTTTTCCTGTTATTCCTACACTTATTACAGTAGCCTGTGCAAAGAATGGTCCCTCTTTACAAGCAACTACTCCTTCTGGAAGCTCTGGGAACAGATGCATTCCATAGATAGCTTTTACATTGTATTTTTTGAAAATTCCTGTTTCTACTATATCTTTTGCTCTTCCAGGTGCTTCTTCAGCAGGTTGGAATATCAATAATACACTTTTTTCAAGTGGCTGTATAGTTGTAAGATATTTTGCAAAAGCTAAAAGAGTAGACATATGTCCATCATGTCCGCAAGCATGCATTTTTCCGCTATTTTTAGATACAAAGTCTATTCCAGTTTCCTCTTCAATATTTAAAGCATCTATATCACTACGGAAAGCTATGCAGTTATCTTTATCTTTTCCTTCAATGTATACATATAGTCCTGTTTCTACTATATCCTTTGGCTCAAGTCCAATAGAGATCAGATAATTCTTCAGATACTCTTTTGTCTTAAACTCTTCTAAGGCAGTTTCCGGCATCTGATGTAATGCTCTTCTATTTTTTACAATATCTTCTAATAAAAAATCTAAATTAAGTTCCATTATATATCCCCCTTTAGTTATACAGTTTTTAAGTATCTGAATACATATTAACATAAAAGCAGAAAAAATATAATAAAAATATGAAAAAGAATTGCTTAATTTCTGTGCTTTTCCCTACTGTAACCTCTCTTTGACATTATATAATTAAATCTTTTTATTAATTCTCTCATAGAATAATGGCTAAATATTTATCTATATGGTAGAATTGTACTAGAATAAAAATATTTTCATTTTTAAGAATTAAATAAAAACTTATAAAAAAACAGGAGGAACAAAATGGGAATGCTTGCACAATATATGGCGGTAGACAACAAAATACTTAATAAAATGTTAGAAATGGACAATGAGAAAATCATTGATGAAATAGAGGAGTTATCAGAGGATGAAAAATGTGATATCTGTGATATTGATAAAATGTGGGATGGACTTCATTTCCTTTTAACTGGAAAGTCTGCTGCAAGAGTAATAAAAGACAGTAAATTAAGTGAAGCAGTAGTTGGAACAGCTGTCTTTGATACTGAAGATGAAAATGAGGTTTTTTTAGCATATATTAAAGCTGATGAACTTCCTGCTATAATTAATGCTTTGGAAAATATTGAAATAAAAGATATGATAAAAAAATACTCTATGGATGATTTCAAACAATCACAAATATACCCTAATATCTGGAAAAAAGAAGATGAAGCAGATATTTATGATGAACTTACTTTCTGCTTTGAAGGTATGCTTGATTTCTATAAAAAATGCTGCAAAAAAAATATGAATATTGTAATAAGCATATATTAATAAGCAGGAGGAAAGATGTACAATATAGGAAATCTTGGAAGCTTTGAAACTATTCCAGAAACTGCTGCTGCAATCTATGAAAAAAATCTAAAAAAAATGCAGGAATTGTATGAAAGAGGCTGGAATATAAATGAAAAAATAAGCCTTGGAAAATATTCTAATGTTACTCCTTTAGAAATAGCTGTGATTACAAATAATACTGCTCCTCTGAGATGGCTGCTGGAAAATAGCGTTTCTCTGGATATAGGAAATTTTACTATCATAGAACAGGCTGCTCAGCATTGTAATGAGAAAATCGTATCACTTTTGCTGACTCATGGAGCTCTTGACCTCCTTCCAGAAAAGAAGTATCCTGATATTTTTATTAGAATATCTTATGGAAAAAAATTTGAAAATATACCAGTATTTGAAAAGCTTGGAATAACTGTAAGGAAATATGGAGGGCGTGCTTTAAGATCAGCTGCTTCTGATGGTAATATGAAAGAAACTAAAATGTGGGTAGAAATGGGAGCTGATTTAAATTATCATGAACCTGATATGGTATTTCCATATGCCTCTACTCCTATCATAGAAGCTGTCAGAAGTGACCATGCAGAGATTGCTGAATATCTGATAAAGCAGGGAAGTGATATCACTATTACTGATAAGTATGGCGACCGTCCATACTCTCTTGCTTCTAAAAATAAAAATATTGAATTAATGGAATATTTGAAATTACTGGAACCTTCTGAATGGCATGATGAACAAGAAAAATTAAGACTGCTTAAAGGTTACAAACTTCCTGCTGATATGTTGGAATATCTGAAAAAAGACCCTAAAGAAATTAAATTTTCTGAAAAAGAATATTATCCAAAATATATACGTTTCTATAAATTTATGGATTTACAGGAAATGAAATGGAAAAGAAAAAAACTTCTTTCTCTAGTAGAAGAAGTAGAAAATTATGAAATATTCATAGTCTGGTCTCCAGCAGAAAAAGCTGTCTGCTATATAGACCCTGAGCATGAAATATTTGCAAAAGTATGTACATGGGAAGAATTTATCAGTAATCCTGAAAAGTATATTAATAATATTATAGCTGGAGAGTACGATGACTAAAAACAACTAACTTTAAGCTTTTAAATATTAACTTTACAGACTGCTATTGATAGTATATAATGAATAGTTAAAAAACTTTAAGGAGGAAATTATGAGCTATGATTTAATGGTATTTGAAGTTTCCAAAACACCGAAAACACAAGAGGAATTTTTAGAATGGTATGATAATCAAACTGAATGGGAAGAAGATCATGATTATGAAGATCCTGAAATAACTTCTTCAGCTCTTAGAGAATGGTTTATGGAAATGATTCAAACTTTCCCTCAAATGAATGGACCCTTTGCTCCTGAAGATGATGAAATAAAAGATGAATCATATCTTACTGATTACAGTATTGGAAAAGATATGATTTATGCTGGATTTGCATGGTCTTTAGCAGATGAAGCTTATGATTTAGTAAGAGAACTCTCAGAAAAATACAAAGTTGGTTTTTTTGATGTAAGTGGTAATGGAGATATTATTTATCCTGATGGAACTATTTTCTCTCATAATGAAGAAGAAGATCCAGAGGATGAATATGAATACAGCTATGATGGAACTACTGTCTATTTTGCTGTAAAAAAATTTAATAGTGATTTTAAACTATTAGAGGATATGTATAGAGATGATTACTATCCAGATTTCTTAGTAGATAAAATAGCAGATGAAATTAAAAAAGTTATCTCTTTTTTAGAAGATGGAACTCATACGTATGCAGAGATACAAGAAAGATTTGATATTATGACTATTGCTATAAATGACCTTGAAGAAGAATTTGATGAAAATGACAGTGAAATAGAAACTGTAGCAAGAGAAAGTATAGGAGCTGCTGTTGACTATATTCTTGAATGGTTTGATATAGGAATAGATACAGAAGAACCAATTGGAGAAAGGGACTGGTAAAATAATAATGGAAAACAGATTAAAAGATGAATTTGAAGCTTTAATAGAAAAAGAGGAATACAGTAAAGTAATAAAAAAAATAAAATCTATTCCCACTGAGGATAGAGATTATGAAATCAACAGCTATTTAGCTAGAGCATTCAGTGGAGAAGGAAAAGTTGACAGTGTAGTAAAGGTACTGCTTTCTATAGAAAAAGAAGGTGCAGCTGATCCTCTATGGTACTACAGAATAGGTTATGCTTACTATTCATTAGGAGAATTTGAAAAAGCTCAAGGCTATATATCTGAGTCTTTAAAATTTGATCCCACTGACAGATGGGCAATAATGCTTTTAAGAGTGCTGAATAAAAAGTTAAATGTATATAAAGGTACAAAAACTTGTAAAAATCTTCAAGTTGAAGATTTTAAAGCTTCAAATGTATTCAATGCTGAAACTCTATTAAGTATATGGAAAAATGATCTTACTGATCTATACATTGATACTGAAGATGACATTAAACTTCGTGATTTCCTACCACAGATAAAAAACAGATTAAAATGGATTGAAGATAATACACAGGTAATAGAAAAAGTTCTTATTGATGATGGAATACTTGAACTGGCTGAAGAATGGACTTCTACTTCTAGTGCTGAAGAGGCAGAAGAAGAACAGGAATGCTATATAGTAGATGGAGATAAAGTATTTTTACCAATCTCTGAAAAAGATTTTTCTGACAGTCTCTATGCTGAAAGTATAACTGCAACTATTGAAAATGGCGAGATATCTTTAGAATTATTTTTATGCTGCTGTCCAGACTATTTTGCAGGGCACTGTATAATAGTTGATATAGATAAAGATGGAAATGTTGTAAATAGAGGTTTGGCTGGGTAAATCTCAAACTGGCTAAACTTTAAAGAAAAAGCTGACTTGAAGTTTTCCTTCTTGTCAGCTTTTTTAGTAATTGAGCTATTTTAAATTTTTTCTCAACTTATTTCTAATATTTTTGATTGTACAAATTTTATTGTCTTTTTAGGAACTATTTCTCTTACTTCTTTTGAGGTTGGACTTCCTATTCTTCTCTTTTTTCTTTTTAAAAGTGAAAATGTTCCTTTATTTTTAAATTTTACTTCTTCATCCATAGCTATTACTTCTGCTATAAGATTAAATATCTCTTCTATCTCTTCCCTTGCTTCTTCATATTCTACTGTCTCATCTTGTTCTTTTCTCAATTTCTTGTAATATGATACAAATTCTCTAGTGTTCATATTCTTCCTCCATTAGAGTATTGAGCTCATTTACTTTATCTATCATTTTCATTCTAGGTCTAAATTTAATAACTTTCTTTTCTTCTGTCACCATCATTTCTCTTGTTGCTAAATTTAATATCTTTCTGGGTTTTACTTCCCTTTTCTCAAATATTCCCCAGTCTTTTATTATTACTTTTTCTTCTTCTTCTAAAACATCAAAAAGAGCTTTCCAGAAAGAATCTAATCTTTCTTTTGCTTCTCTTATGCTTTTTAGATTCCTTCTTTCTTTGTATAAGGTTAAAAACTCTTTTTCTGTCATCTATTTACCTCTTTATTTTTTCCAATTTATTTTTTAAAACTTTTGGTAAAGTAAAAATATTAGTTACCATACAAAAACATGTGGCCAATATTACTCCATTTACTCCAAGAGCAGTATACTTTATAAATACATAAGAAAGAAATATATTCATTATTGCTTGAACTATTGATAAAATCATCATAAAACTTATTTCATTTATTCCATTTAAAAGTATTGAATATATACCACTATAACAAATTAATATTATTGATAAAGCAGTTATTATTATTAATGATATTGAAGGATCTACCTTATAAGTTGTCCAAATATAAATAAATTTTTTGCCAATACAAATCATCAATAGCATCCCTAAAATAAGAAAAATAAACATTTTTTTTAATTTTTTTAAAATATTTTTAAACCAATCATAATTTTTATTATAATATTCTTTAGTTGCCTCTGGCCATACTGGTCCTAATATTAAATTAATAGCTATTAGTGGTATTGAAAAAAATTTATATACAATACTATATTCTGTTACCATTTCTGGACCTAAAAAATTAGTAATTATAAAGTTATCAGTAGAAAAAATTATTAATCCTGCTATCTGACTAATAAATATTTTCCCACCTATATTTAGTACACTATGTAATTTTTTTAAAGATATATCTGAAATTTTAGGAATCATTATGGTATTTTGATAAAAATAATATATTGTTAAAATAATATGAGAAATTGATATACTTACTCCATAGGAGATACTTAAATAAAAAATAGATTTTTCTTCTTTTAAATATAATATCCCTATAAAAATTAAGTTCAAACTTTGACTAAAAACATTATTTAAAGCTGACAAATATATTTTTTGTGACCCAATAAATATATTATTACATAAAGAAAGTATAAAATTAAAGCACACAAATCCTACATTTATTATCATTAAAAATAATAATTCATTTTTATTTAAAAAATTTACTTTTAATAGTGTGTTCAAATTTAAAATATTAAATAACATACAAATGAGTCCAAAAATAATTACTGATAGTATTGCTACAAAAAAATAGCTTGTTATTATATATTTTTTTATTTCAATATAATTTTTTAAACTTAGATATTGAGCTATTTT
>UMAE01022952.1_pt1 | contig 17361 bp, 21 predicted proteins | sample 1963621 | NCBI WGS metagenome assembly UMAE01 (sample SAMEA4835907, study PRJEB28245) | human gut metagenome | biome: gut microbiome; material: fecal sample | place: Denmark | collected 2008
GGCGGGCAGGTGCAGAGCGTTAATCTGTCTATGAATGTTTCTGCAATGGATGCTGCCAGCTTTGGCGATTTCCTTAATCGTAGCGGACTGGATGTTGTGAAACAAGCTCTTTTTGACAGCAACCGCAATTTTGCAAGTGAGGCAGGTGTGTGGTAATGCGTAAGTTCCCAGAATTAAGAAAATTTAGCTGGAACAGCACCTTTGAAGAAAAATGGAATACCACTGTACAGAAATCTGCTTCCGGCCGTGTGCGTACATTGACCAATCAGCTTTACCCGGCATGGACTATCAAAGCAAGCTATCCTGCGTTGACGGATGCACAGGCAGATGAGCTGTTAGGCTTCGTCGCTTTAATAAAAGGTTCCTTTGAGGCCTTCCTCTGGCTTGATCCGGAGCATAATACGGAAAAAGGTGCACCGTTGGCGCAGGTGAGCAGCAGCAAATATCAGTGCGTAGCGCGCATCGGCAGCTATGTAGAGCCGGTGGAATATGTAGAGAATGTAACCGTTCTGGTAAATGGCGCAATAGTGCCGACAACAAATTACACTGTAAGCGGAGGCATTATCACCTTCCGGCAGATTCCTTCCGGCACAGTAACGGCTAACTATACATATTATTGGAAAGTGATATTGGCAGATGACGGTCTGACCATCAGCAAGAAATTTGACAATATCAATACCGCAGAAATCAAGCTGGAGGTAGCAAGATGAAGGACTTAGCCACAGGCTTAGAAAATTACCTGAATACGGAAAAGTATATGACAAGCTGCGACCTGTTCGAGCTGCGCCTGCCTGATGGCGGCGTTTATTACTACACTGACGCAGATAAGGATATCCTGTATGATGGCCATAACTATCGACATGACGTGCTGCTAATCAAACGCCAGCAGGTCAAGGTTAATGACAGCGTAGTTGTCGACACGCTGAGTGTCAACATCAAGGCAGATAAGACTGCTAAAATCGGCAACACGCCGCTGCTGAAGGCTGCACATGACGGCACACTGGATATGAGCAAGCTGTATTTACGCAGATGCTTTTTCCGTGATGCCGTAGTTATCGGTGCTATTGGTTTGTTTGGCGGCAAGGTAGAAGTGAAATCGTGCGGCGGTTTAGGTTTGGACCTTACAGTCAAGGCTGTTACGCAAGGCCTTAGCCAGGAATTCCCGGTGCGAAAGTATTATCCGCAGGGCACATATTCAACAAAAGGCGGAACGATAACGGCCAGCACGGACAGTACAGCAGGCTGCCTGATTGCACCATATGTTCCATTGAAAGAGGTGCTGATGTAATGAATGAGGGACAGAAAATAGCCGAAGCTGCTTTGAGCTGGCTGGGTACGCCACATGTCAACGGAGCAAAGAGCAGAGGCCACGGAATTGACTGCGGCGTGCTTTTGATAGCGGCAACGGAGGATGCAGGCTACATTGCGAAGGACACCGTAAAGGTAGCACCATACAGCAACGAATGGCATCTGCATCACAGTGATGAATGGTTCCTGCATTATGTGCAGACCTATTGCCGTGAGGTCAAGACGATGGAGGCAGGAGATTTCCTGCTGTATCAGTTTGGACGCTGCATTTCTCATGGAGGTGTATATGTTGGTAACGGCATGGTTTGTCATGCTGTTGTTGAGCAGGGTGTTATCCTCAGCAGCGTTGATGATGTAATGTTTCTGGATGCTAAAGGCAGAAGCAGGCTGCGTGGTATATATAGGTTTGGAGGTGAGTAAATGGGCTTATTTAAGACGGCAAACATCGTCAGCAGGGCGGATAAAATCAGCAATTTTACCGTCAGCACGGCTGAATATGGCAGCGCTGTAATGGAGCTGCTTGGTACAACACGTATCAGCGGTAACGTTATTTATTATGATGACTTTACGGCCCATGAGCACCGGGAAACCCAGCGCTCCGGCAAGGGCGGCGGTGTAAAATCTACTACAATAACCTATACATATACGGCTGCTGTCATTATGGGACTGTGCGAAGGTCCTATTAAAGGCATCGGCCGTGTATGGATTGATAAGGAGCTGTATCAGTATCCATCAGAGAAAATTGGCATGACATTGTACAGCGGTACCGCTGATCAGCAACCATGGCCTTACGTTGTCGGTAAACATCCGGAAAAGGCTCTGCCTTATACCGGGCTTGCTTATATGGCCGGTGTTATCGACCTTGGCAACAATGCCAGCCTGCCTAATTTTAACTTTGAGGTTCAGGGAAAGCTGTTGGATACCGGCGATGGCGTTGACGTTAACCCTGCTGATTACATCAGATACATTCTGGACAAGGTTGGGCTGCAGGAAGTTGAGATTGTCGGTTTGGAGAATTACCGGAAGTATTGCCGTGAGTCGGATTTCCTTATTTCAACACCTGCAGACTACACCAGCGCAAAGACGGCGCGTGATATTGTCAATGAGATTGCGAGCCTGACAAATGCGTACATGTTCTGGAGCAATGACCGTTTTAAAATTGTGCCTAGGGCTGACCGTCCGGTAGGCGAGTGGCAGCCTGACAAACAGATTGTCTATAACCTTACTGCGGACGATTTCATTGAGCAAAGCAACGGAGCCTGCGTAACTTATTCCCGCAAAGACAGCAGTGAGCTGCACAACCGCTTTACCGTGGAATTTTACAATCGCGAAAATGCTTACGAAAAGGAAAGCGTCAGCTATGAGAACAGCGAAAATATTGCTGATTATGGCTTACGGCAGGCAAGCACAACGGCTGCTCATTATATCTACACTAAAAAACGCGCAGTCAAGCTGGCAGAAGAGCTGGCAAGGCGCAACAAATATGAGCGCAACAAATACACCTTCAAATTAGACTGGTCCTTCTGCCGGCTTGAACCGGGTGACCTAGTGACGTTGACTGATGCTAATATTGGCCTTGATAAGCAGGTAGCAATGATTGACGGCATCACAGAGGATGCGCATGGCATTCTGAGCGTTACTGCTATCAGCAGAGCTGCAGGCGATTACTTCGAAGCTCTGTATGATGTGCATGAGGTTGACAGGCCTTATGTAGATTTCAACGCTGAGCCGGGGGATACAGATACACCGCTGATATTTCAGCCTCCTAGCGATTTGACTTCTAACGGTAACGAAATCTGGATAGCAGCCAAAGGCAAGAAGGATGCCTGGGGCGGCTGTACAGTATTTGTCAGCGACAATAATACCAATTATAGGAAGGTAGGCACTATAACCAATAATGCGCGCTTGGGTACTTTGGCCAAAAACATGCAGGTTAGTGATACAACCTGCGAGCTCAAGATTAACGGCATGCTGCTAAGCGGTACCGCGCAGGATGCAGAGCGTGGCAATACGTTATGTTGGGTAGATGGTGAGTGCATCAGCTACACTACGGCTACAATGCTCAGCAACGGCAATTACCGCCTTGACGGCTGCATGCGCGGGCAATATAACACTACTGCTACAGCTCATAACAGCGGAGCACGTCTGGTGCGCTGCGATGAGGCGCTGCTGAAAACAGAGGTCCGGAAAGAGGACGTAGGCAAAAAGATATGGCTGAAGTTTTGCTCCTACAATATCTTCAGTACCGGGGAACAGAGCCTTGCCGATGTGCAGGCTTATGAGTATACCATTAACGCTTACTACATCCCTCCGGTGCAGAACCTGACGGCCTATAATCGTTACCGCCAGCTTGCTGACGGTGTGGCTCGTTATGACATTGTTGTCAACTGGACTCCGCCTAATATGGCTACATATCTTGAAGGCCAGCTCTGGTATAAGACCAACAATGAGCAGGCAGAAAGAATGGTTATGGCTGAGGGCGTGCCGGCAGATGAGATGGGCTGGCAGGGTGGATGGCTGTATGGCGGTGCCGGCAAGAATCAATGCGTTATACCGCAGGCCATTGTTGGCGATACCTATCGGCTGGCTGTATGCACTAAGGATGAATACGGTATGGCTACCAGCCCTGATATGTCGCCTCAGATTGATATTACGGTAGCGGTGAAGACTACTACACCGAACACTCCGGATGATTTTGCTCTTAGCTTTGGTAACGTGGCAACAGCCGCGTGGAAAGAAGTCACTAACTCTGACATTACATTTTACGAGGTTCGTAGGGATAATAATCCGGGCATTGAGGATATAAATCTTTTAGCACGTACAAACGGACTAAGCGTAACGGTACCCATTACGGAACGTAGCGGAAAGCTGTATTTGTATGCTAAAAGCGCGATTGGTAAATATAGTGCGCCAGCCATCGTAAATTACAATAAGCCGGCACCACCAAAACCTGCATCTCCGGTGTTAAATCCAAAACTCGGATGTATGGGCATCCGTTGCAATCCTATACCTAATGATTGCATTGGCGTGAGGTTTTACATCAACGATGATGATAGCTTGTACAGTGAGAACAATGCTGTATCGTATATGTGTAATGCTGGCGTGTATGATGTCACATGTGCCTATGTTGATATGTTCGGTGAAGGCGAGATATCGGGAAAATCAACCTGTACAGTCGAAATTGTTATTGATGGCAGCATGATAGAAGCTGATACAATCACCTATGACAAGATGAGCAAGACAGCTCAGGAAGCTATAAGTAATGCGAGCGTAGATAAAATCAACATTGCTGTATCCGGCATCCTGGGACAAGGCAGCGCTCTTGTAATGGATGAAGGTAGATATGCCATAGTCGCAGGCAACGGCAAAAAATTAACAGGACTTTTTACCAGCGCTGACGGCTCGATACGTCTGCAGGGCGATTATATCCATATTACTGGTCAGACGCTTTTTGATGATAATATCATTACGAATAAAATGTTACAGGCTAACAGCGTTAGCGCAGATAAGCTAAACGTAAATAGCCTGAGCGCTATTTGTGCCACGATTGGTACCTTGCGCACGGCCACAAGCGGCGCGCGCACAGAGATTAAAGATAATCTGATTTGTGTGTACGATAGTAATAATGTGCTGCGTGTAAGAATGGGGGTATGGTAATTATGGCTTGGGAATATGTAGTGCCGGCGGTTTTTGTGCTACTGGGAATTTGCATTGTACTTTACCAGCACAGAAAGAGAAAGAAGGCGGAAAAATTGGCGGCAGGATTACAGTGTTGGAACGAAAAAGGAGAAATATGCTTTGATTCTACAGTTAACACAACCAAGGTGTTAGGAAGCTTTAACACCGGTACTCATAATGGGTCTAAAACAATACAATTAGGTGCAGGTGAAAAGCTATGGGCAACAGTAAATTATGTAACTCCAAGTAATCCTATTGGCATTGAGGATTTTTTGAAAATACCTAGGATAGTTGTTTCCGAAAATGTGATTTCTTGGACTTTTGATGATTTTGCCATAGATTCCTATATTAGAAATTGGATGTGGTCTTATAAGTACGTAAATATAAGTGCAAATGTTATATACGGGGTATGCGTATGAAGTATTTTCAAGCATTAAACAATAACGGATTAGTTACTATAGATGATACATATAGATGTTTATTTTATTTGGGCACTCTAAATTTAAACAATGGAATCTCAAAGCCCATAACACCTACATATCGTAATGATGAATCAGCTACAAGTGGTAAATGGGGACTGAATTTTTTGCAATTTGATCATACAGATATTTGGATGTCTTTGCAAGGATCTCCGTTTTTGTCAAATTCAACATATCCGAAATATATGGGATATCTCGCACAAGTTGATGCAAAAAAATTATATGGGATAAGGTTTAAAAAAGCTATCTCTAATACGAAAATTCTTGTGCGAATGAATTATTCGGCGTTAGGAAATGCCATTAAAGGAAATAATTCGATTTGCACTTTATTTATCGAAGTAATGTGCTCAAATAGTTCTATAAGCATTAGTGAATGTATGAATTATTTCGATATTGTTGTTTTAGCTAATGACAAAAATTCTATGCCATATTGTAATCAAGGAGCTGAGATAAGGAATGCAGATGGAGCTGTTATCTGGAATTCTAGTTGCAAAATGGTTAATGTTATCGATTTGTATAATAATGCTCAAGCTGGCTCTTATAGTTATAGCGGGTTTACCAATAATCATATCGTCATTCCGACTAAGACCTATAAACAATCTAGATGTTGGGACAGTGATGCTGGGCGGCATGTACATTCAGCTCAATACAAAGATTATTTTGTATATGACGGAAATAAATTACGCTCAGAAATCGTTACTATTAAAGGTGACGTTGGCAACACGGTACAAAGAGCGGATATCGCTATATGGGACATAAGAGATTTTGGTAACGATCCTAATAAAAACATATCAGGTATGATAGCGCGAATGTAAAGGTAAGTGAGGTAGCAAAATGAAACCACAAGCTTTTCAGCCCAGCGAGCTGCGAGATGAGCATGACGGCATCATACGTGCAGGCGCTTACGGGAAAAAAACACCATTTTGTAATACAGAAAATATGGGTATATTAGATTACTTGATTAACAATTTGGATGTTTTGCATAATGGTTTGCTTGCTAACGGTATCTCTTTTGATGATAACGGCACTCCATCCTTATCACCGGAGGTTACGCAGGCTATGGAGAACATCAAAAAAGCAACAGAAGCAGCAAAGGATGTCGCTGTTGCCGCCAAAGAAGCTGCAGGAGCAAGCGCACAAAAAGCAGCTGACAGCGCAAAATCTGCCTTTGAAGCAGTGAACAGTGCTAACAATAGCGTTAGAGATGCTGCAAATCATGCAGCTGACGCTTCAATATCCGCAAGCAATGCTGCTGGCAGTGCATCAACAGCAAGCACTAAAGCAGCTGATGCACATGCAAGTGCAACCGATGCTGCAAATCATGCAGCTGACGCTTCAACATCCGCAAGTAATGCTGCTGGTGCTGCTGCAGAAGCGCAGGGACTTATCAGTAAAGCGGAGTACGGCTTTTTACAACGCAACACCGCCTACAAAGTAGGTGACATTGCCTACACCACGCAGCTCCCGGCAGGTTACTACTTAGAGTGTGTAACAGCAGGCACAACAGGAAATACCGAACCCACGTTCAAAGTGGGGGGGTAACTCTTGACGGTACCGCTGAATGGAGTGTGCAGCAGAGCGCTAGTGTGGCAAGTGTAGAAAAACAAGTCGAACCCATTATGAGCGAGATTACTAAATTAGGAGAATTTATTATGGTTTCTCCTACGGACGAAACGCTTAGACCGCTATATTCTATTTATAAATATGGACGAATTGTTGTTTTAAACTTTTGGGGTGGTATTACTACTAAAGATAGCTGGGGAGTATTTAAAGAGATTCCTTTACCATACCCAGCAAAAGGGTATGCTTCTGCTGTCTTAGACACACAGGAGACAATTAACAGACCGGTTGTTGTTGCAGAAATAGGGATTGACACGTCTATGAGTGTAGTGGCTTTAAAGAAATTTCAAAGCGGTAATGTTGCTTTTGAGGGCTGGGTTAGAGGACAGTTGGTGTATTTTACAGATAATTAGGAGGTTAACTATGACAACACAAGACGGACAAGTCAAATGGAAAATCAAAGATATGAGAACACATCATATGTGTGGAGAAATTGTAGCCCTCGTGACTACCCCCCCCAGATTATGAGCATTTGCTCTTGTGTAATGGACAAACTATAAATACAGACGATTACCCGGAGCTGGTTGCGGCTTTGGGCAGTAATGTGCTACCAAATTTAAACGGACGTGTATTGCAGGGTGCGGAAACTGCTGGAGAGTATAAAGAGGCGGGATTGCCTAATATTGAGGGTGCAACATCTACGATAATACGAAAAGGAGATGTTGCGCTTTCTAAAGATGGGGCATTATCTGGCACTACTGATATAAATGGCTACTGGGGCATGACACAAGTCAATGATGCTTATACACGATTTGTTCGTATTGCATTTGACGCTTCTCTCTCCAATCCCATCTACGGTAAATCTACCACTGTTCAACCGCCTGCATACACTGTCCGCTACTATATTTGTTACGGCTAAACGTCTACTCGGCGTTTAGCCGAGAAAGGACGTATTATGACTAAAGACGGCACAGCAGAATTTATTGCAGTTGACGCTAGAGCTGCTGCAATATTTGATTTAATTTACCCCGTAGGCAGTATCTTTGCTACGACTGGTAACACTCCTGCTCGTGGCACATGGGAAGAGATTGCCAAGGGCAGGACGTTGCAGGGCGCGGATAGTAGTCATGCGGCGGGAACAATGATTGCAGCGGGGCTGCCGAATATTACAGGTGGTCTATGTTCTCAAATGTTTTCAAATAAGAATGATATACCAGGTGGGCCTAAAGAAAATTTAGACTATTGGTCAGGAGCTTTAAACACTCATGTGTGGTCTGGCAATACTACAAGATACAATACTTCCTCCGGGGGAGATGCCTTTGGCGGTCAAGCAAGATTTGACGCTTCCAAATCCAACGCCATTTATGGCGCATCATCCACCGTTCAGCCACCTGCCTACGTCGTGCATTTTTATAGGAGGACAGCATGAGTTTTATCATAGGATATATATGCGGGAGCATAGTAACATTGTTGACAATAATGTTTTTTATTGGGAGGAAAAAATATGAATTATAAATTATTTTTTGAATCGGCACTTGCTGCAGGGAAAACGTTGTACAGTGGTTGGTCTTATAAGACTGCTATGGCTGCTATCATGGTTGTATTGCTGCACAAACACGCTATATTGTTCTATGCGTTTTCTGCTTTAGTTGTGTTGGACTGCCTGACTAAGTGGTTGGCGATTGCACATGATTATTTGGTTAAGCAAGGCAAAACAGAGCCAACTATTTTTCAATCGCTGATTGCCATCAAAGCGGCGAGAAGTGCAGGGCTCATTTCTTCTGAAGTTATGAAGCACCGTTTTTTAGGCAAGATTTGCATATATTTACTATGCGTAATGGCAGCTGCCAGTGCGGATCTGATTATGGTTGAGCTCAGTAAGCCTGCATGGGCAGTGAGTACAATCATCGGCTATTTAACTGCGACGGAATTGTTGAGTATAGTAGAAAACCTCAACGCTGCTGGCGTTGAGGCTGTAAAAGGCTTGATTGATACTATTAAGAAAAAAAGGATGTGATAATATGGATCTTAGACATCTCTTAGCGCATGAGGTAGCTGCTGGCATCATTGCCACCGGCATCGAAGGCGTGTATGATAGCGTCAGCTGCAGCACCGCCGGAAATTACCCCAGCATGGGTGTGAGCCAGTGGGAGGGCGGCCGTGGGGATAACCTCTTAAGCTGGATTGATGGCGGCCGTAAATTTATCGGCCGTACCTACTCCGATATTGTCGACTCCGGTGAGTTGGATGAGCTGCGCGCTATCCTCGATAGTGAGCAGGGCAGAGCTGCTCAACTGGAGATACTGGCTGCCGATTGCCTCGATTATGTCGACGCACTGATGCCGTACCTTAGCGACAGCAAATGCGTAATTTATGCAGCTATGTGGTGCCCGACTAGTACCAACGTGGTAAGGGTATTTGTGCGTAACCGCAAGAGCTGGGACTACGATGTAAACAATCTGTCAGCGCTGGCGGATGTGTTTGCAGATGAATATTATAAGGCGGCAGCCGTTGGTGCAATGTATCGTCAGGGATATTCTAATCGCGCCTACAATACGTATAATTATCTGGTTACACATGAGATTGCTTGGGAACTATTGGATGCATAACAGCAGTATTGGCAGAGATAAGGCAGGGAAAATTTATAATTATCCATTTATCGTATAGAAAAAACTGTCAACAATCCGTCAACAAAATCAATTAATTTGATGCTTTTCAGCTAATATTGGCTAGTTCTCGGAATGTTGCTGAAATGTCCATAAACGCCATGAAATAAGGGATATGGAGCATTAGTTGATAGTGTTAAATAATATTTTTGCGTTATTCGGGTACAAGAGGCCGTGAGTTCGAATCTCGCCGCCCCGACCAAATTTAAAACTTAGGAACCGCATGAGAATGCGGTTCTTTTTGTATGTTAAAGATTTAAAGGACGAAAGGAAAATGAGAAAAATACTGCTTTGTCCAATATTTGCTCCAACTGCCTATTTAGTGCGCTTTAGAATGTGTTAGAAAAAGCCTGCTTTTCAACTCAATGAAATAGCAGGCTTTATTTTTTTTCACATAAGCTTACAAAAGAATATACACGAAAGGTGTGAAGAATATAGTATTTTAAGTTGCATTCAGGCTATACATTGAAAATTTTTTTCATTCTGTCTTAAAACAGCTGTTTTTAGCTAACTTTTTTTCATTTGATTTAACTCTACGCTCTATTTTTTTAATATCTTCAGCAGGAGGGAGGTTTTCTGGCTTTATACCACGTTCTCCTAGCATGTTTCTGATGGTAGAGTTATTTTGCACATGTTCATGAGTTATACTGGGTTCGCCATACAAGTCTTTTGCTTCAGTATTATAGTTTGTCATTTCAGTAGCAAGGTTTTTTGCTGCTATGGTTAAGTTTGGCAGGAAGTCTGCTAAGGGACGATTTTTATTAACGCCGTATTTATCCTTCATTGCTTGTGTGCTTTTGCCGAAAAGGGCGCTGTCACCAGCGGAACGGATACGTGCATAACCAGCATTATCTACATTTCTTTCAAAGATGTTTTTAGATAAGCGTTTTTCTGACTCACGCAACTTTTCCCGATTATCAATGCGCTGCATATCGTTCATATGTTCTTCTATAAGTTCCTGTTTCCGAGTTTGCTGAGCAAAATAACTCTGAGCAAATGCAATTTCTTCTTTACGAGGATCACCATTTTGGGCTATTAAGTAGCAAGCATAACGAGTTAATTTTACATCGGTGATTTCTCTGCTTGCTCCACTACCTAAATTGACCATTTTGCCGACGTTGGCAAAATGGTTTTCAACAATATTACCACTGACTTTACATGATAATTTCGCTTTTTCAATTACTTCGCTAAACCGGCGCCATTGACTGTAACTAAAGGCTGGTTGTAGTTCTCTGGCATACCAAAACTCAATACCAGTATTTTTATCTACATGAACAAGTTCATCAAATTTGCTTTTTAATACAGAAACTTCTTTTTTATCCATAATAAATTCACTCCATTTCTTTTTTATCTTGAAATTGTTACGTATTCTTCCGCTTGGTAATGAGGCTTAGCCGGTTTATTATCAATCAAATCATATATATCTTTCTTGCTATTAGCACTGTGCTGGCAGTATTTCATTTTTCTCTATCATCTGTCTAAAGCTGTTTGTGCAAGCTCAGGGTTTTCGATTTCTTCTATGCGTTCGCTGCCAACTTGCGCAAGCCATTGCTTAAAGGGTTCGGCTTTAGGTGAGGGGATAGACTGGATGATGCGCAGGATGCCTTTAGTGTTTGCTGCGTCTGTTTTACGCATTTTTCCATCAGAAGCAGGCATTTTCAACTGGTGACAAAATGTCACCGTTTCACTACTTTCTTCTTTCAGACGTTGCTTTAATTTATTCCAGTATTTGCGGTTGTCGGAGCTATCTGTCAAAGCACCAACAATATCGACTACAGAAAAATACCATTGCTGTTCTTCTTCGTTCCAAACGGAACGGATTTTAGCAGATTGGAATAATTTTATACTGTTCATGTGTTTTTCCTTTCTTTATTCACAGCAGCATTTGTTTTTAAATTATATTACTCTATATATTTTGATTGGCGAAAAAATGTTTACATGCTATAATTGTATTATAACGCCATGTATTGCAATGTGTCAAATATGTTAGTGAATATATATTTGGTCTTAGGAAGAGGAGTCGCTTAGTAATGGAAAAAGAAAAACAAGTTGCAGGTGACAATAGAAATAACGATTTTCAGGGATTCGTCTTTGATGATTCGCCAAAAACAGTTGAAGAACAATTAGAGATTATCAAAAAATACCTTGAGCGTAGTATGCCTAGAAGAGAGAATGAATAGCTTATTTAAAATTTAATGATTGACTAAGCATATTTTGAGCGAAAACTCAGAGTCTGTTTTTTCTTCATCCCACTAATTTCCCCCATAAAAAGGATTTTCCCTTCGTTTTGTAGAATTATAAAATATAACTGAAAATACTACTTGCAGAATGGAGGCTTTGCGATGAAAATAACTTTTTTAGGTGCAACGCGCACCGTTACAGGTTCCTGTTATCTGCTGGAGGTCAGCGGACACAAGTTTTTGGTAGACTGCGGCATGTTCCAAGGCTCCAAGCTGATAAAAGCGCTGAATGAAAAGGATTTTTTGTTTCATCCGGGAGAGATTGAGGCTGTTGTACTGACGCACGCCCATGTTGACCACAGCGGTCTGTTGCCGAAGCTGGTCAAGGAAGGCTTCCGCGGCCCCATCTATTGCACTAAATCGACAGAGGAGCTGTGCTCGATTTTGCTGCCGGACAGCGCGCACATTCAGGAGGGTGAGGCTGAATACGCCAACCGCAAAGGCATGCGTGCCGGCAAAAAGATTGTCGAGCCGTTGTTTACGGTTGATGATGCTGCCAGAGCCTTGCATTTGTTTAAGCTGCGCAGCTTTGGGGAAGCGTTTAATGTTGTTCCCGGTGTTACCGTCACCTTCCGTGTTGCGGGACACATTCTTGGCTCTGCTTTCGTAGAGATGTCTGTTAACGAAGGCGATAAAAAGACGCGCTTGATTTTTACCGGCGATATCGGTCAGCCGAATCAGCCGATTATTGAGGACCCGGCGGCAGCAGGCGGTGCGGATTTTATTATTACAGAATCTACCTATGGCAACCGCATCCATGAAGCCTATGATAAGGAAGGTGAGCTGGCGAATATTATCAACGATACTGTCGAGCGTGGCGGTAACGTTATTATTCCTGCGTTTGCTGTAGGGCGTACGCAGGTACTGCTGTACTATTTCCAAAAGCTGCAGGCGGAAGGCAAAATTCCGGAGATTCCGATTTATGTAGATAGTCCTATGGCCAACAGAGCTACGCAGATTACTATGACGAATCCCGAGGAATATGATGAGGAAGCGCGGGCGCTTTACGCAATGCAGGGACGCAGGCTGGTGTCTATGCATAATTTGCGCTTTACTGCCACGGTGCAGGAATCCATGGCGATTAACGAAATTCCGGGCAGCAAGATTGTTATTTCGGCCAGCGGCATGGCAGATGCCGGACGTATTCTGCATCACCTTAAGCATAATCTGTGGCGTGAGGACAGCAGCATAGTATTTGCCGGCTATCAGGCGGAGGGCACTATCGGACGCAGGCTGATAGAAGGTATTAAGCGCATTAAGATTATGGGCGAGGATATCAGAGTCAACGCCAAAATTTACAATATGAAGGGCTTTTCTGCCCATGCGGACAAGCAGCAGCTTTTAGCTTGGTATAGCAGCATGAAGGAGGTTCCTAAGGCCTTTTTCGTTACGCACGGCGAGCTTGATGCAGCCATGGAGCTGGCAGATTCTTTGGGACGCAATCTGGGCACGGCAACCTACATCCCGCACTTTGGTGACTGCGCCGAAATCCATGGTACCGAGTGGCAGATGCATGAATCCGAAATGGTTCAGGTTGAGCCTGCTGCTATCGACCTGCGTGCTTACATGCGTGGCATGGAACACGATTATCTGCTGCAGCGCAGCAAAATCGAGCAGATTGTGGCGCGTAACCCGGATAAGGCGGTTATGGTACGCAAGAAGCTGGAAAAGCTGCATAAGTACATGGATGATATCCTGAAGGATTTGTAAGAAAAAATGATATACGCTTTGCATAAATAAAAAATGCACCATTCCTTAACACTCGGGAATGGTGCATTTTAGTTTTTAAATCGTTATAGCTTACAGTCTGTTGCTGCTGTTGAGTACGTCACGCATTTTGTGAGCTACCATGTCCTGAATAGCCTGACGTGCTGGTTTCAGGTATTGGCGAGGATCGAAGTCGCCGGGGTTTTCTACAAGATGCTTACGGATGGAAGCGGTCATTGCCAGGCGCAGGTCGGTATCGATGTTGATTTTGCAAACACCGAATTTGCCTGCTTGCAGCAGCATGTCTTCAGGTACGCCTTGAGCGCCGTCCAGCTTGCCGCCGTACTTGTTGCATTCTTCAACAAAGGACGGGATAACGGTGGAAGCACCGTGCAGAACCAGAGGATAACCAGGCAGCAAGTTGGTGATTTTTTCCAGACGTGCGAAGTCCAGTTCCGGTTTGCCTTTGAATTTGTAAGCGCCGTGACTGGTGCCGATAGCGATTGCCAGGCTGTCGCAGCCGGTGCGTTCAACGAATTCTACAGCTTGATCGGGATCGGTGTAGGTAGCATCCTTGGTGTTAACCTTAACAGCGTCTTCAACGCCTGCCAGTCGGCCAAGCTCTGCCTCAACTACAACGCCTCTTTCGTGTGCATATTCAACAACACGACGAGTCATTTCGATATTTTCTTCAAAAGGATGCTTGCTGCCGTCAATCATAACGGAGGTGAAGCCGCCGTCGACGCAGGCTTTGCAGATGTCAAAATCTTCGCCGTGGTCCAGATGCAGGCAGATAGGCAGACCGGTGTCTTCGATTGCTGCTTCAACCAGCTTCATCAGGTAGATGTGGTTAGCGTATTTGCGGGCGCCGGCACTTACCTGCAGAATCAGCGGGGATTTTTCCTGTTGTGCTGCAGCAACGATACCTTGGATGATTTCCATGTTGTTGACGTTGAAGGCACCAACAGCATAGTGGCCTTCGTAAGCTTTTTTGAACATTTCAGTAGATGTAACTAAGGGCATTTGTCTATTCCTCCTTATTCAGGGTAGCCTTACAGCTACTCTGTCTTTACATTAGTATACACTAATTATATCATGCTCTGCTTATTTAGTACAGAAGTTTCTGTAAATCCTCCGGCAAAGCGCGGGTAATTTCTAAAAATACATCGCTTACCGGATGCTTAAAGGCCAGACGATAGGCATGCAGTGCATGGCGCGCTTGGGGGCCGGGAGTGCCGTAAAGATTGTCGTTTACGAGCGGATGGCCGATGGAAGCAAGGTGGACACGTATCTGGTGCGTGCGTCCGGTAAAAAGACGGACCTTGAGCAGCGTGCAGCTGCTGTAGGCTGCTAAAACCTCATAGGCTGTTTTAGCGTATTTGCCGCGCGTGTAATCAACACAGCGTTCGATGATACTGCCGTCCTTGCGGGCAATAGGTGCTTCGATAATACCTTCGCTGCAGTCAAAGCGTCCGCAGGCCAGTGCCAGATATTCCTTTTCAACCTGCTGCTGACTAAGCCAGTGCTGTACAACAGGCTCCTTGGCAAAAATAACGAGGCCGGAGGTGTTGCGGTCTAAGCGCGATACGGGATGTATACCGGCATCAATGCCGTTGGCTTCATAATATGCCTTTACATAATCGTAGAGCGTTGTGCCTCGCTCGCTGACGGTGGGGTGTACCAGCATGCCTGCAGGCTTATCGATAATCAGCAGAAAATCGTCCTCGTAAGCCAGCATAGATGGTGACAGGATAGCAGCCATCAGTGCAGCTGTTTTTTATCCGGCAGCTCGTCGACTACCTCGATGTTATCGAGCTGTGCCTTCAGCTGGCTGCGGATGTTGGACAGATATTCCTTGTACAGCTCCTTTTGTTCTGCCAATTCTTCCGGCGTCAGGCCAGAAGTTTTCTTTTTTTTGGCTAATGCATTTATGCGGTTAATCATTGCATTGATTTCCATAATATTTCTACTCCTTTGTTATAACAAGCTTATTATTTTATTATACTATTATGAGCGCTTCTTAGCAACTTTCATTGACTACACTTCTGATTTGTGCTATTATGAGGGCGATATTATTAAGCTTTTTTTATCAGAGAGTTATATATATTGCCAAAGCTTGGGACTTGGGCAATGTAAGATGAGTATGAGGTGATTAACATGATCTTGAAAAAAATTGCTTGTGGTCTATTATGTGCGGCTATGCTGCTTGCTGCCGGTTGCGGCGGTGTAGGAACGCAGACTGGCGGTGACAAGGCTTATCTGCAGCTTACCGATGCTGCAGGCAGACAGGTTTCGCTTGCCAAAAAGCCTGAAAGAGTGGTAAGCCTCAGCCCTTCATATTTGAGTATGATTGAGGCTGTCGGCGGCACCGTTGTCGGTCGCGCCAGCTCTAAGGTAGGCAAGATTCCCGAATCTATGAAGTCTGTGCCGGAGGTAGGCATGGTCTACAATATTAATATGGAAGCGCTTGTGGGCCTGAAGCCTGATCTGGTTCTGGCCAGCAAAAATCAGCATGATAAATTTATCCCGATGCTGCAATCCAACAAAATCAACGTAGTGGAGTTTGATACCCAAACCTTTGAGGATGTAAAGGGTACCATCAAAACCTTGGGCGATATTTATGGTACGCAGGATAAGGCCCAAAAGGAAAATGAGCTGTTGGATAAACAGGTTGCCGCCGTTACCGGTAAGCTTCCTAAGGAAAAGAAACGCATCGTTATCATGCATGCAACAGCCAGCGCCGTTACGGTAGAAGGCTCGCACAGCATTGCCGGCTGTGTAAGCGATATCCTGGGCTTTGAAAACGTTGCTGCTGCAGCGCTCAAGGGAAAATCAAATAAAACTCCTTACAGCATGGAAACACTGGTTGAGCAGAACCCGGAAATTATCTTTATTACCTCTATGGGCAAGCCTGAGGAAATTGAAAACCGTCTGCGCACCGACTTTAAAAATAACCCCGCATGGAACAGTCTGCCGGCTGTAAAAGCAGGCAGAGTATATGTGCTGCCGGAAAAACTGTTCTTGATTAACCCAGGCCTGCGCTATCCTGAGGCTGTAAAGTTTATGGCACAGCAGGTTTATCCGGAGGTCTTTACTAATGGAAAATAAGCAGTCTGCAGAGCAGACGGAGCATTTTGGTATCGGCCGTACTAAATGGCGTATTACTATTCTTGTGATATTTTTGTTCTTGGCAGTATTGGGCAGCTTTTTGAGCTTAACAAAAGGCTCCAGCATTATCAGCATCAAGGAGATTACCGATATTCTGCTTAATCCCGGTAATGATCCGCGCAGTCAGATTATCTGGAACATCCGTATGCCGCGCACCATCGTCGGTGCCTTGGTCGGCATCAACCTGTCGCTTTCCGGTGCGATTCTGCAGGCGATTATGCGTAATCCGCTGGCAGACCCGCATATTATCGGTATCAGCTCCGGCGCAGGACTGGCAGGTGTTGTGATTATGATTTTGTTCCCGGCGATGGAATATCTGATTACGCCTGTTGCCTTCATCGGTGCGATGCTGGCTGCTGTCTGCATTTATATTCTGGCGTGGAAAAACGGCATTAAGCCGGTGCGTATTATTCTGGCCGGTGTTGCGGTATCTGCCTTTTTGGGTGCAGGCATCAGCGGCCTGATGATTTTTTACAGTGACAGAGTGCATGGCGCTTTAATGTGGATGGTAGGCGGTCTTGCCGCACGCAGCTGGCCGCATGTAAATATTATTCT
>UMAE01020017.1_pt1 | contig 15789 bp, 10 predicted proteins | sample 1963621 | NCBI WGS metagenome assembly UMAE01 (sample SAMEA4835907, study PRJEB28245) | human gut metagenome | biome: gut microbiome; material: fecal sample | place: Denmark | collected 2008
ACGACTAATGGTACGATAACCGGACTTGATGGCGACTTCTCTTTATCCAATGTGAAAAAAGGGGATATCATTCAAATTTCATTTGTAGGTTATCAAACAGTAGAGATTCCTTGGGATGGACAACCCATGAATGTAACTTTACAGGATGACACACAAACATTGGGTGAAGTTGTAGTGACTGCTCTTGGTATCAAACGTGAGAAAAAAGCACTGGGTTATGCCATGCAGGAGGTAAAAGGTGACGCGTTACTTGAAGCTCGTGAAACGAACCTCGCAAATGCTTTGACAGGTAAAGTTTCAGGTGTCCAGATTATCCGTTCAAGCAATGGTCCTGGCGGTTCTTCCAAAATCCAGCTTCGTGGTGCGAATTCTGTAACAGGTTTGAACCAGCCGTTAATTGTTGTCGATGGTGTGCCAATGGATAACTTTACAGGAGCAAGTAATAATGATATTGATAACCCGACATTGGATATGGGTAATGGACTTTCAGATATTAATGCTGAAGATATTGAGTCCATGTCTGTGTTGAAAGGTGCGTCAGCTGCTGCTCTTTATGGTTCTCGTGCCGGTAATGGTGTTATTTTGATTACAACTAAAAAAGGAACAAAGCGTGAAGGTTTGGGTATCACCATCTCTGGTTCAGTTTCCGCTGAGACAACATTTATGCTCCCTAAACGCCAAAAAGCCTTTGGACAAGGTGAGAATGGCGTGTTCGACTCAACTAACGGCTATAGCTGGGGACCTGAAGTAACAGGGCAAAGCTACACAAAATGGGATGGTACAACTGCAAATATGCAAATCTTTGATAACGTAAAAAATTTCTTTGATACAGGTGTGAACTTATCAGAAAGCATATCATTCCAGCAGCAGTATGATAAAACATCCATTTACACCTCATTGAATCGTATGGATGACTCCAGCATGATACCGGGTGCTAACTTAAGCCGTACAAACTTAACTTTGCGTGCATCTTCTACTTTTGGTAAAGATGATCGTTGGAGCATTGATGCAAAAGTACAATACATCAATACCCTCGCAGAAAACCGCCCTATCAGTGGTGCACGTGGGAATAATGCATTTTATACTATTTTCAATATGCCTACGACTATTGACATCCGTGACTTTTCCAGCCCTGTCAAAGACGAATTCGGCGAAATGATCTGGTGGAGTAAAGGAGGTATCAACCCTTATTGGTCTAAAGATTATAATCCCAATAAAGATAGTCGCAATCGTTTCCTGATGAACGGATCATTGAAGTACAAATTTACAGATTGGCTGGATGCTGAAATCAAAGCCGGTAGTGATATGTATTTCACTGAGGGTGAAGAGAAATTGTATGCAGGAAGTCCTACTAATAATAAGAACAGCCGTTACAGCACTAGTGAGAAAAAGTTCTTCGAAAATAATTTCAGCTTTTTGATCAGTGGCCATAAAGATGAATTGTTTGGAAAATTTGGTGGTAATTTCTCTTTTGGTGGTAACTTAATGGAAAGAAAATCTACAGGTTTGGATAATTCTATGGGAAAATTGACTGCGCCCGATTTATTCTCTTTAGCCAATGGTGACAAAAAAGATTTGTCAATAACCGAAACCTATATTCATAAAAAAATCAATTCTTTGTATGGAACTCTTGGGATCAACTATAATGGTTGGGCATTCTTGGATGCAACTTTCCGTAATGACTGGTCATCAGCTTTGAATAAAGAAAACCGTTCATTCTTCTATCCGTCTGTTTCATTGTCATGGGTGATCAGTGATATGGTGGGTAAAGTAGGCAAAGGCATGCCCGAATGGTTTACTTATGCTAAAGCACGTGCATCTTTTGCACAAGTAGGTAACGATATGGATGCATATCAGTTATATAATACATATAGTATTGGTTCAGACCCTAATGGCAATACAACTGCCGGACAAGGAAAAACCAAATACGATGCAGATGTACGCAGCGAGTTGATTACTTCTTGGGAAGCCGGTGCTGAATTGAAATTCTTCAATAACCGTTTAGGAGTTGACTTTGCATGGTACAAGACAAACGCAAAACGCCAGTTAATGAATATTCCTTTAAATAACCTTTCCGGTTATGATAACATGAAAGTAAATGCAGGTAACATTCAAAATACCGGTATTGAAATCATGTTGAATGCACGCCCTATCGAAACAGCTCAATTTAGTTGGGATACTCAGTTGAACTTCTCTCAGAACAAGAGTAAGATTATTGAATTATTACCGGGAAAACCAGGTATGCAGTATGCTTTAGGAGGTTCTGACGCATTACAGGTTTATGCAGTTGCGGGAGGTGCTTATGGTGAAATCTGGGGTACCAAATATCAACGAGTAGAAGAAGGAGAATTTAAAGGACAATTATTACTCAATGAATCAGGACTGCCACAGGCCACTAGTGACAAGCATAAGATTGGTGAACAACAGCCTGACTTCCTATTAGGATGGACAAATACATTTAATTATAAAAACTTCACACTTAGTTTCCTGATTGACGGACGTTTTGGTGGCGATATTTTCTCATTCACCAATATGAACTTGCAACGTAGTGGTATTGCCGAATGTACTGCTCCAGGCGGTAAACGTGAGGATATCGTTGTAGCGGGAGTTATCAAAGATGGCAACGGTTATAAGGTAAATGATCAAAGTGTTTCTTTAGAACGTTATTACAAAGCTTTGGCTACAGGCCGCGCCGGTATTTCGGAAGCTTATATCTATGATGCTACCAACATCCGTTTGCGTAACATCGCCTTGAGTTACCGTTTCCCGTCATCTATGTTGAAAAAGACCCCGTTCCAACAGGTTAAGCTTGGTTTCACTGTGAATAATGTATGGATGATTTCAAGCCATTTGGATGGTATTGATCCGGAATCAGTATATGCTACAAGCACTAATGCAACAGGTTTGGAGAACTCGTCAGCTCCGACATCACGTTCTTACCTGTTTAATGTGACTCTTGGTTTCTAATCATAAAAAAGAAAAAGAACAATGAAAACAATGAATAAATTATTTTTGGGGCTTGGCTTTTGCGCCGGATTAGTTTCCTGCTCTGACTTTGATGAAGTCAATACCAATCCCACAGCTGCCGGTGAGGAATATGTAAAACCTCAATATGCATTGAATAATTCTATAGGACAGGCACAGATGAATCCCGGTACTGCAGAACGTATAGTAGTCTATAATTGGGCTAGTGCTGCCAGAATTTGTGGAGAAATGAGTTTTCTGAACGTAGGCCGCTATAGTGATGATTATACATCTGCTTATTATTATCCTGATCTCAGCGCCAGTATTAAAAATGCGACGTTGGCTATTACAGCAGTAGAGAACCAACTCGAAGCGGCCACTACCACTGCACATGAAAAAGAATTTTTCCCGAACGTAAAGCAGTTTGCCCGTATTTGGCGTGCCTATCTTATCAGTGAGTTTGTCGATAATTTCGGACCTTATCCTATTGAAAGTTTCCTAGGGGAAAATCCTGTTTTCAACTCAGAGAAAGATGATTATGAATTCATTTTAAAGGAGTTGAAAGAAGCCGCAGCAGCTATCAACACCTCTGTCCTACCTGTTGAGGCAGAAGGTAAATGCGACCCGTTTGACAATGTAAAATATGATCCTGTGAAGTGGCAGAAATATGCAAATTCACTCCGTATGCGTCTGGCTATGCGTTTATCAAACATCGACAAGGCAACTGCGCAGACCGAATTTGAGGATGCGGCTAAAGGTAACAAGATTTTAACGGCTGATGAGATGTTTGCAGTAAAAGAAAATGATGGATGGGATGTCTTTTCCGGAGTATATACCCGTTCATTTGACGATCAGGTTCTTTCCTCAACAGTTGCTAATCTTCTGACCAATTTAGGTGGTATTAAAGTAACAGAACAACGTTCCGATTTGGCTAGTTATGTTAAACCAGCTAATTATTTAGGTATTAAATATGACAGACATTATGTTGCTAATACAGATAATCCTACTAAACAATATTGGCTGGATGGTATGCCGGAAAATCTTGATCCGCGTGCATTAAAGATATTCTGTTTACCTGATGATGAAAATGCTGAGAACTACATAGATAAATATAATGATAGAACAGCTAAAGATTTCGTTCTTTACACAGTAGACGAAAACGGGAATCCGATTCCTAATAAGGATAATCCTGGGGAAATAAAGATTGATGCAACTCGTTGTTGGAATGGTTATCCCGCTGGTTCGCGCGGTGGATGGTCGCCAACCTTGGCTTATAACCAACTGGTGACAAATGGATATGGCCCCGGCTGTACTCTTCCAATGTTGGGTAAAGACTATTGTCAGGGCAAATCTCGCATATTCTTTGCAGCATGGGAAACTTATTTCTTGTTAGCAGAAGCTTCATTGTATGGTTGGAACACTGGAACAACAGCAAAAGAAGCCTATGAGAACGGTATTAAAGCTAGTTTTGAATACTTTGGTGTTAGCGAATATGTGAATGATTATCTGAATTCCACCAACTATAATCGTGTAGGTACTTCAGTCAAATTTGATCATACCACTGAACCGACTGCTGAACAAATGACTTATGTGGATGGATACAGCAAAGAACAGAAAACTGTTACTTATGAATATCCTACAGCTTCTAAAACTTTATATGGAAAAGCATTGAATGACCACTTGACTAAAATTATCACTCAAAAATTCATTGCACAAACTCCGTATTTGGTATTGGAAATGTGGTCGGATTTCCGCCGTTTGGGATTACCATTCTTTGAGATTCCTGCAAACGAAAGTTCAATGACTGGTTCAGACATGGTTAATGCTTGGAATCCTAATTCTTGGAAAGACGGACAGAAGTGGGAATTTTATCCACAACGTATGCGATATCCTTCCAGTCTGGAGAATGCAGATCCCGAAGGCTATAAACAAGCTGTAGAGTTGTTAGGAGGCTCAGATAATATCATCACTCCTTTATGGTGGACCGGACGTTAATGTCTTAACCTAGGACATTCATAGAATAATATAAGTTAGCCAGCTAATTCATACTTAAAGTATTGCGAATTAGTTGGCTAACTTATATTCTATGAGTGTCCCTTATTATGCCCAAAATCATTTGATTTTCTGATGCCGGCAAAGCATATTACACATGGATCATAGAGTCCTTTAACATTCATAACTACACAAAAAAGAAGGACTACCTTCTCACGAAGACAGCCCTTTCATTTGCTATTAATAATCTAGTAATTTTCTGGTAAATTTTGAACGCTCTCTTATCTAAGAAACAAGCATTAACGCTCTTTTGTTTATTCCTCCATTATAAAACTTTTCAGTATTTTTTCGGCAATATTTTCATTTTCCTTGCTATAGATAATAGATATATAAAATCCACTACCTGCCGTCTTAGTCATCAAACAAGCATAAAGGCAATGATCTGTTTCGCAGCTCCCTCTTAAATAAGTACCGAAAAACTGTGGTAACTCAAACTCCTGCACTGCCGACTGGTCTTTCACCCCGTCATCATTGGCATAGTCTTTTAATACACTTTTCAAGTCACTTTTTGTCATACCATCCGAATCCAAAGACTGAATGGTGATATAAAACTTGGAATTGTTCAGAAGAAAAGTCTCCTCTGTATCCTCCTCCACCAAAATCCCTTTTGGAGCCTCAAAAGTCAGACCATAGGCTGTCCATGTAATAGGAACCAAAGCTTGCGCACTTACTGATAGCCAAGCCAGACTTAAAAACACAAGAAGTAAAACCTTTTTCATTTTTAATTATTTTACCAATAAAACTCCGATCAGTCCACAACTGATTATTTATCCTTTTCACGGATTTCCACGCGACGAATCTTTCCACTGATGGTCTTTGGAAGTTCTTCTACAAACTCTATGACACGTGGGTACTTGTACGGAGCAGTCACACGCTTCACATGATCTTGTAACTCCTTTACCAACTCAGGTCCTTCCTTACCCTTAAAAGTTTTAGAAAGGACAATCGTCGCCTTTACCACCTGACCACGGATTTCATCAGGCACACCGGTAATCGCACATTCCACAACAGCCGGATGAGTCATCAAAGCACTTTCCACCTCGAACGGGCCTATACGATAACCCGAACTCTTGATCACATCATCAGCACGACCTACAAACCAAAAATAACCATCCTCATCACGCCAAGCCACATCACCTGTATAATAAATACCATCATGCCAAGCATCTTCCGTTAATTCCGAAGCACGATAATATTCTTTGAACAATCCCAATGGTTTACCCCTATCTGTACGAATAACAATCTGACCTTGTTCTCCATCTTCAGCAGAACGCCCGTCGTGAGTCAACAAATCTATATCATATTGAGGATTAGGTACCCCCATACTTCCAGGTTTAGGCTCCATCCAGGGAAAAGTACCTAAAGTCAACGTGGTTTCCGTTTGTCCAAAACCTTCCATCAGACGAATACCTGTGATTTTCTTGAACGTTTCATATACAGAATAGTTCAAAGCCTCTCCCGCCGTAGTACAGTATTCCAAAGAAGAAAGATCATATTTACTAATGTCCTCCTTAATTAAAAAACGATAAATAGTGGGAGGAGCACATAAAGAAGTGATATGATAATCCTGAATCTTTCCAAGAATATCTGCCGGTGTAAATTTCTCATGATCATACACAAAAATATTGGCTCCTGCTATCATCTGTCCATAAAGTTTTCCCCAAACAGCTTTCCCCCAACCTGTATCGGCAATGGTAAGATGAAGACTGTCACGATGCAAATTATGCCAGAAACTGGCAGTTACAATATGTCCCAAAGGATATGTAAAATCATGTGCCACCATCTTAGGTTCGCCTGTAGTGCCCGAAGTGAAATACATTAATGAAGTATCTTCATTCGTATTGGGATGTTCCGGTTTGACAAAAGGAGCAGCTTTTTCAATACCTTTATGAAAATCTTCAAAACCCTCCGGAATATCCGGTCCTACACTGACCAGTTTTTTTACTGAAGGACAATCGGGCATGGCATCTATAATATGCTTTGTTATCACATCTTCTCCTGCAGCTACAATCATCTTGATATCAGCAGCATTACAACGATACACGATATCCTTTTTTGTCAACAGATGAGTTGCAGGAATAACCACAGCTCCTAACTTATGCAAGGCAATAATAGAGTACCAGAACTCATAACGACGCTTTAAAATAAGCATCACCATATCACCATGACCAATACCAAGGCTCTGAAAATAAGAAGCAGTCATATCCGTATACTTTTTCAAGTCTGCATAAGTATATTGTATATGCTCCCCTTTATCATTAGTCCATAACAATGCTTTCTTATCGGGTTCTTCGGCAGCCCAGGCATCTACTATATCATAACCAAAATTAAAATTTTCAGGGATTTTAATCTTTAAATTCTTTATAAAGTCCTCTTGTGAGGTAAATGTGGTCTGTTCTAAGAATTTTTCTACCATAATCTTATTCAATTAAAAATTGAGAACCAAAAATTAGAAATAGTTGCGGTCAATGACAACGCAGTCTTTTTAATCTCAATTTATTATAATATTACTGCCAAGAATTTCACAGTCTTATCATCCAATGCCATCATACCATGTGGAATAGAAGAATCAAAATAAAGACTGTCACCTGGATTCAAGATCAATTCTTTTCCATTTATATTAAGTAACATTCTTCCTTCAATAACCAAATTGAATTCTTGTCCCTCATGTGAGTTAAAATGAATCGGAGTATTTTCCGGTTTCGGTTCTACAGTCACAATAAAAGGATCAGCCTTACGCCCGCGAAAACCGGAAGCCAATGACTGATATTTATACGCCTTGGTCCGTTCTACCGACACTCCTGAACCACAACGGGTCAGAAAATAAGAACTCATCTTAGGTTCTTCACCAAACATTAATACATCCAATGCAATACCGTATTTACGGGCTATTTTCTGTAAAGCACTGACAGAAATATCTTTCTCCCCGCTTTCCATACCCAAATACTCTTCCACTGAAAGCTGGCAACTTTTAGCCACTTCATCAGGAGTCAGTTCCAGAACGTCCCTTAATCCCTGGAGACGCTCAGCTATTTGTTTTATCTGGTCACTCATAATCTTATTGTTTTATGCTTCAAAGATAATGAAGATTTAAGAATTCCTAGCAAAATTTCATTAAGTTTCGAAGAAAACCATCTGACAGACAACATTAGTTAAGATTATATGCAAAACGTTTACTCTCCGAACGTACAGCATCATCAGCACATTTGAAACAAGACAAGAACCACAAAGTTAGCTTCCGAAGCCCCTCATCCTTTCCACAAAATTCTGAATCACCGGATACATAGCCTCAGGCGATTCCAACTCATAGCAAAGAGTTTCCAAAGGACACCAACCTGTCCGGTTTCTGTTCCAAATACGAGAAACTATTTGAACACACTCCACCCTAATATTCGCCTTGTGCAATACAGCCAATGCAGGCTCACTGATGATATCCGTATAAACCTCCCGGACACCCCCCCCAGCACCATCAATGCGGCAGCTGCTTTTCCTACCACCTTGTCAGCAACCTGCGCTCCATGCAAAAAGACCGGATGCTGATTCAGCAAATCATATAAATCGGCTACCCCGCGTTGGGTAAAAGTACGGATCTCTTCCTTTCTGATAACACAGGAATAGCCGCCTTCATGCAACAATCTGATTAATTCATCCATCTTCCTTTCTATTTCATTCAGATAATACGATGCATCTCATGACCTTCTACATAAATAGCACTAAACGGGCGGCTCGGACAAAGATTTTCACAAGCGCCACAACCGATGCAACGTTCTGTATTCACAACCGGTATCTTAAGTGATTTTTCATCATCGGCATCTTTAGGAACCATCAAGATAGCCCCCGTAGGACAATGACGGGCACAATTTCCACAACTTACCCCATCTGTGTTCACTATACAATTCTGAGCAACCCACACAGCATGACCAATCTGTACAGATGACTTCTCTGTCAGATCAGCCAAGTGAATAGCATCAGTAGGACATACTTCTGCACATTTCGCACACTCAGGACGACAATATCCACGTTCGTAAGACATCTCGGGCTGCATCAGATGTTTCAAATCACCGGACGGACGCAATACCTGATTAGGGCACACCGACACACAAAGCTGACAAGCCGTACAGTGCTGCGCAAAATGACGGAAACTCAATGCTCCCGCAGGAACAATAGGAGTGGCACGCTTGGGAACTTTCTTATCTATAAGAGGAGCCAGACCGCCATCCACTTTCTTTTCCTGAGCTTTTACGGCAACACTTGCAGCAATCAAAGCCGAAACCGTAAAGAACCCACGCCGTGCAGTATCTACCTTTTCTTTGTTTAAAGACGCCTGAGAAACCTGTTTGCCAATTCCTTCACTTGCCGGAGCCTGTTTCTTCAGAAGCATCTGCCCCGATACATATTTTATTGCCCCTTGGCGGCACTTGCCTAGACAATCCATACAAGCAACACAACGGGAATAATCAATCTCATGTGCTTTGGGATTAATGCAGGAAGACTTGCAATTACGAGCACAAAGTCCGCAACCATTACATTTAGACGTATCAATAACCGGTTTAAAATAAGAATATCTAGATAAGAATCCCAATACTGTACCCACCGGGCAAATGGTATTGCAATAAGTTCTTCCTCCACGCCATGCCAAAATAAAAAGCACAATCACAGTACCCACTGCAACTGCAAAAGTAGAAAGACCTTTCATCCAAACATCTACCGAATAAAAAGCATAACTGTCCACACGCTCCGCCCATAGGGCAAGTACATTGTTCCCCCATTGATACAAAGGTGTCAGCAGGTTAGAAATGATACGGCCGTATGCACTGTAAGGAGCAATCAACGCCGCCAATGAAACCACCCCTGCTACCAAAGCGACGACAAACACTGCCAATACCCCATAGCGTAACCACGACAAAGCAGGCGAGTAGCGGAAACGATTCTTCTTTACCTTTCCCGAAACCCAGGAAATGATATCTTGAAACACCCCTAACGGACAGATAACCGAACAATAGACACGCCCCAAAAGCAGAGTCAACAAAACAAGGGCTATCACCACCCCCACATTCAATGCCAGCACGGCAGGAAGGAACTGTATTTTCGCCATCCAGCCAAACCAACCATGCACAGTTCCTGTAAAATCCAAAAACAGCAACGTGATCATTGTAAAGAACAAAAGGGCGGCGGCAAGTCTTATTTTACGTAACATAAGCATTCCTTATTTTATCATGTTTATCCATTCCATTATAAAGTCTCTTGTTTCAACTGTTCCACATATGCGTCTATACGATGCAGTTCTTTGGGAATATCAATGCTTTGAGGGCAATGCGGATTACACTGGTTACATCCGGTACAATGGCTTGCCTGCCGCAGTTTGGGCACACTACGATCATAACCTATCAGGAAAGCACGCCGTGCACGGCGGTAATTCTCATCCTGACTGCTTTTAGGCACATTTCCTTCGTTGACACATTTATTATAATGCACCAGAATTGCCGGAATATCCAACCCGTAAGGACAGGGCATACAATATTTGCAGTCATTGCAAGGAATCGTAGGGAACTTCAGCATCAATTGGGCTGTTTCTTCCAAGAACTCTTTTTCTTCCTCATTCAAAGGTTCCAAGGGCGAATAAGTCCGAAGGTTATCCTGCAAATGTTCCATATAAGTCATTCCACTCAACACACACAACACGTTGGGATACGTACCGGCAAAACGGAACGCCCACGATGCCACACTGTTCTCCGGGCGACGCTGCTTCAAGCGCGCCACCAGGTGGTCGTTCAGTTTAGACAAACGTCCTCCCAACAGCGGCTCCATAATCACAGCCGGAATTCCACGCTTGGCCAACTCTCCATACAAATATTCCGCGTTAACATTTCTACCCGAAGCATGGCGCCAATCTACATAGTTCATCTGAATTTGCACAAAATCCCATTTCACATCCAGCGACAGCAAATAATCAAACACTTCCACCGATCCGTGAAATGACCATCCCAAATTACGAATACGGCCTTCTTCACGCTCTTTTAGTAAAAAGTCAAGAACTCCATTGTCAATATAACGGTCATGGAAAGTCTTGATCCCTTCCCCTCCACCTACGGAATGAAGCAAATAATAATCCAGATAATCCGTCTGCAATTCTTTCATCGACTGATGGTACATCTTGATGGAATTCTCACGAGTATAGTTTTGGAAATTGGACATCTTTGTCGCAATCAAGAGCTTTTCGCGGGGATAACGTTTCAAGGCCGCACCGGTGGCTCTTTCAGAAAACCCTTGGCAATAAACAGGAGATGTATCGAAATAATTCACTCCGTGAGCGATAGCATAATCCACCAGTTCATTCACCGCATCCTGATCTATCACATTTCCATCGCTGTCCGGTGCAGGTTTCAACGGCCAGCGCATACATCCATATCCTAAAAGTGAGACACGCTCCCCTTTGGGGGAAACGCGATACGTCATTTTATCCACAGGCACTTCGCCCAACACAGAAGCCTCGGATGAAGCCGGTTTCCCTTCGGATGCACAACCATACAGGGCTGCCGCCGATGCAGCCGCACTGACGCCTACTATCTTCAGAAACTTCCTGCGGCTCATTTCCTCTTTATCTCTCTTTTCCATAACCTTTTTTTATACTTAAGCACTGATTACCAATATTCGCAAAGATAAAAAGATTCCTTGATATTTATTGCGGCAAAGCACCTCATAATTACATAAAATGCGCACATAGTGCCACATGAATAATATTCTATCATAAAATGCCAAAAACTTCTTTCATTTTTGCATAACTCCAAACATACAGATCATTATTCTTCAAAAAAATACCATCCCATGAAAAAACTACTTCCGGCAAACTTATGCCTCTTCTCTTCCTTTCCGCTCCGGGTATAGGAACAAGATATTCTGATAGCTACTCCGAACACCTCCCTGCCGTTGCCCGTTCCCGAAAACGTGAAGCCATTATTACCTACAAGAAAATCCGTCCGATGATACAGCTGGACAATTTATCATACCGTCTCATCTCACCTTACAATGATAAAGGTGTTTCCTCACTGATGCTCTACACCCCACAGAAAAAACATGCCGTGTTCTTGCCTACAAGATTCAGCATTATTGCAATCAGATTGTTCCCCGTTTCCGCATGGACAGGCTGAAAGCCGACAAGCAATACCGCATCACGGAACTAAACCGGAAAAGATGCCCGTCCGCTGCCACTGGACAACAAAATGTTCTCCGGAAGAATACTGATGAAACAAGGTGTCGAGCTACCGCTACAACATGAGTACGCCAGCCGCATACTGGAGCCGCCCGAAGTGAGCTAAACCTTCCGGTTGATATTGACAGACAAAAAGAGGATGTCAAAACTCTGTTTTTGAAAATACGAACTTATAATCTGGCATTTGAACATCCTAAAAGGCTAAAGAAAGGGCCGTATCATTACTCAATACAGAGCTTGATACGACCCTTTTTTAAGTGTTATAAATACGATCTGTAACTTTGCGGGGTAGCCATTTTAGTTTTGACACATTTACCCTTTTTTGTCTATCAGTTCATTCCGATACGTTTCATCAACTCATCATATTCCTTCTCTTCCCTGCACAACGGCCTGTACCAGGTATATTTCAACACCACGGTGGTCACCACCAGCAGCAACACCGACGCAATGAGTCCCCCCGTACCGCGCACCACCAGATACATGGGCACAATAGTGAGACAGCACTGCCACACGATACCAATCGCCACATTGAACATATCCCGCTTGAAATGGCGGTTGCGCGTCACCTGCGGATAGCGTGCTACTGCCTTGGCCGCCACCGGTTTCCACCACCCCCACGGACATACCCGGATATAGAAGTTCACCAGTGTCTCCTCGTCAGCAGGAGGTGCCGAGTACGTACCCACGATACAACCCACCAGCGAAATGCCGAACAACACGGGGAAAAAATAAAGTACCAACGAATCGGGTACCGTGAACTTCATCACAATGGCAGCCACCACACCCGAAGTCATTCCCCAGAAATACCCTTCACCATTAAACCGCCACCAGTGCCACTTCAACACATTGGCGGCAATATATCCGCCGAACAACGCGCCCACAATCCACTGGAAAATCTCGTTGATGTCCTTCAGAAAAAAGCCCATCACCGTACTGATAACCACCACCAGTACCGAAACGAGGTAACTCGCCCGTATCTGTGTCCTGACGGAAGCCCTTGGGTTGATATACTTCAGATAAATATCATTCACCACATAAGCCGGTGCCGCATTCACCGTAGAAGCGAATGTAGACATGAATGCCGACAGCAATCCTGCCAGTAACAAACCCGCCAGCCCCACCGGCACATACTTCGTAATCAGGTGAGGAAGAATTGTTTCGAAATCCGTGTGGACAGCCGTCATCTGTTCCAGTCCTCCATCCACTTTAAAGAAATAGATAGCCAGCAACGCAAACCCCATAATCATCAGATAACGCGGAATCAGCAGAATGACCGATACCGAACCGCTCATCAGCGCCGCCTCCTTGGGTGACTTGCACGACAGGATCTTCTGCATGTCATAGTTCGGAGCAGGTCCCGCCATACTCATAAAAATCCCTTTCAGCAACGCCATCATCACAAAGACACCCATCAGGCTGTAAGGCTCGTCCGCCATGCGTTCCGTCAGCAAACTCATCCGTTCACTCCAGTCAATGTCCAGCGTCCAGCCGAAGAAAGGCGACTCCCACCCTGCAGGCACAAATTCCCGGATCATTTCAGGAGCCACCATGTTCATCCCGATAATGGCAATGACCACACCCGCCACCGTCATGATGAGGAACTGCACCACATCCGTCCACACAATGCTGAGCATACCGCCCAGCATCACATAGAAGGTAGCAATGGCCGTAAAGAAAATGCCGTAAAAATGAGGCACATATTGTATCGGAATATCCCAGGGCACATACTGCGACACTACCTCCCACGGAAAAAAGATCTCCATGAACTTGCCGATTCCGATAAACCCGTAGCTCAAGAAGCCCAGCACGCTGAGCAGAGCAAAGACAATGACAATAGTATGCGAGAGCGTAGCCCCCCGCCCCTGCCCGAAACGGGTCTTTATCCATTCGGCGCCCGTCAGCACATTGCTCCGGCGGAGCCACACCGACAGATAGACCATCAGGAAAATTTGATTGAACACGGGCCACAACCATGGAATCCACAGACTTTTGAACCCATAAGCAAAAGCCCAATACACCATCAGCATGGTGCCGGTAATATCAAACATGCCCGATGCATTCGACAGCCCCAACATATAAAACGGCAACGACTTTCCGCCCAAAAAATAAGAATCCATATTCTTTGCCGCCTTCTTTTTCAAAAACAACCCGATGGCGACAATAACCATCAGATAAGCACAAATAATCAGAATATCAACGATATGCAATTTCATAGTATCCGCTTCATCTTTTATTCAAACACCTGTGTCATGGGGCGTCCTATCCACACCTGCGGTTGCTCCAGATTGAAAACAGATGCTATAGTAGACGCACAGTCAAACTGCATCATGCTCTCTTCGAAAGCTCCCCCCTTCTTGATGTTCTTTCCGGCGATAATGAACGGCGTTTCCATCTCCTCCATGGTCTTTCCGCCATGTCCCTTATTGATTCCCCCATGATCAGCGGTGACAATAATGATGCTGTTTTCATAAATACCCGCTTCCTTGATGGCATCCACAATACGGCCCACATAGCCGTCCAGTTCTTTCAGTTTGGCATAATAAGCCGGAGTATCGTGTCCGTCACCGTGCCCTACGTGGTCAGGGTTGTCGAAACAGAAAGCACTCAACACCGGTTTCTTCTGCATAATATACTCACAGGCCATGTCACACAAAGCCGTAGGATGCGTGTTATAGTCGGGTGCCTGCGCATGATGGTTCAAAGCCAGCGTATCTACCAGATACTTGATGCCATCCCATTCATACAGTACGCCCATCTCGGCATCGGGAGCCGCCTTGCGCAACTCGCTGAACACGGTGGGGAAAATGCCATGCTCGTTCAGCACACGCGAGGGTAGTTCGGGCGTTCTTGATCCCCACTCCGTGTACCCGTGCAGTTCAGGACCTGCCCCCATAAACATGGAAGCCCAATTTACAGCACTGGATGAAGGAAGTACACTGCGTTTTTTCAACGTGTAGCATCCGGCATCCATCAACGCCTTCACGTTCGGCATATCCGCCTTTTCCACACTGTAGGCGCCCCATCCGTCCAAACCGATGACAAACACATGTTCCGCTTTCCATTCCGGAGCCTTCCGGCAACCCGACAACACCATTACGGCTATGCACATAGCCCATAAAGCAATCTTTTTCATACAATATCTATTTTGGGTTTATAATTACAAAATTAGCCATTTATTCCCTTTCGACAAGAAAATAAATGGCATTATCCACTTCTCTTTCCACCTAAAAAACAGCCATTCCGCATTAAAAACGACTTTATCTTATCAATGCCTTTATATTCCTTCTATTTTACCCGTTCAGAAATGCCTCGTTGCGATCTATCAACGCGTTCACCGCCGCCACTGAAGCTGCGGAACGCAATCCGTCGGCAGGCGTGTGCAGACAGTAGTCCACCAAGCGATCCACCGTAGAAACCGCCACGTGCATCCGCGTGTCGCTGGAGGCATAATAGATGTATACCGTACCGTCGTCATCGGCTATCCATCCGTTCGAGAAAAGCACATTGGACACATCGCCCACCCTTTCCCCCGCCAGCGGAGCCAGCAGATAGCCGGCTGGTTC
>UMAE01006422.1_pt1 | contig 14372 bp, 14 predicted proteins | sample 1963621 | NCBI WGS metagenome assembly UMAE01 (sample SAMEA4835907, study PRJEB28245) | human gut metagenome | biome: gut microbiome; material: fecal sample | place: Denmark | collected 2008
GGTATATCGTATGCGTTTCCTCACTCTCCCATGCCTTCTGCAGACGGTCAGATATTTTCAATCTGCCAGTCAATGGGATCCAGACCGTTCTGCGTGAGAAAATAATTGGTCTGGCTGAAGGGACGGCTTCCGAAAAATCCCCGATAGGCAGACAGCGGGCTTGGATGAGGCGCTTTTAAAATAAGGTGTTTTTTATTATCCAGCATAGCGGCTTTGGCCTGGGCCGGCCTTCCCCACAGGATAAATACCATCGGGCGGTCCTGCTCGTTGAGTACCCGTATGGCTGCATCCGTAAACTGTTCCCAGCCTATATCATGGTGGGAGTTAGCCTGATGGGCCCGGACCGTAAGCACCGTATTCAAAAGCATCACTCCCTGATCCGCCCATTTTTTCAGATAGCCGTTATTGGGAATATAGCAGCCCAGATCGTCGTGAAGCTCCTGGTAAATATTTACAAGAGACGGCGGCACATCTACATCCGGTTTTACGGAGAAGCAAAGGCCATGGGCCTGACCGTCATTGTGATAGGGATCCTGTCCCAGGATCACTACCTTTACCTTTTCCAGAGGTGTAAAGGCGAAGGCGTTGAAGATATCGTCCGGATCGGGAAATATCTTTCTGGTCTCATATTCATGTTTTACTGTTTCATACAGCTTTTTATAATAAGGCTTTTTAAATTCCCCGCTTAAAGGGCCCAGCCAGTCATTGGATATTGCCGCCATCACACTCACTCTCTTCCTTTGTTTTTTCATTCAAAATCCATTCCAGAGAATTTCCATGCACCGGAATGCTGCGTTCCTGTACCTCCCTGGGTATCTGATAAAATTCTTCATTGACCCGGTACAAAAGAGCCTTTCTGTTAAAGAAAATGATCTTTTCAAAAGGCCAGCGCATAACCGTAGGAGAAGCAAAGCCCTCTCCCAGCTCTAATATAGTCAGTGTACGGTTCACAGTCCCGGCCTGCCAGGAAAGATACCTCTTCCACCCGGGAAGATAGCCTTCCTCAATATAGTTTTCTTCCTTTATGGTATTTCCCGCAAGAGGAGCGCCGCAGTGGGGGCAGAACTCATCTGGAAGTTCTCCCTCCTCCCAGATATCCTTTGTACAGGCCCTGCTGCACTGACGCCAGTGAATATTCCCGCAGGGAGCCGTGATGCGCTCTCTGTCAAAGGGCGTATCATAAACCGCTCCGTCCGTAAGAGTCGTGACCAGATAGTAATCCTTATCCTTCACCATCTCGTACAGCGCTTCATAGGCGGCCTTTATCTCTGCCTGCTCCGGGTCTGAAAGCCTGCAATCCCGGATTTTCTTTTTTTCAGACTTTAGCCCCCACTCTGGCCCGATCCCGATGAGGATCCGCTCCGAAGCAGCCAGTCTGGCTGACAGGGTCTGGTCTGTATGTGTTATATATTCCATATTGTGTACGTTCCTCTGCCGCTGCAGCCTGGTAAAAATCCGGCAGAAATCCCCTTGCGAGAACCTCTGCCGGATTTTGCCCCACATAAGCATCAGGCTGCTGCATCACTCTGAAAAAAGCCTGCTTTAATTGGTATAGTTATCAAAATATCCCTGAACCAGAATAATAGGAGTTCCCTTATCGCCGGAACCGCTGGTCAGGTCGCACAGAGATCCGATCAGATCTGTAAGTTTTCTCGGAGTTGTTCCCTGAGAAGCCATATCCCCTACCAGGTCGGACTTCTTCTCTCTGATCCTCTGAGAGATCGCATCCTTTAATGCTGCGCCGGACAGATCCTTAAAATCGTTGTCCGCCAGATATTTTAACTTGATTTCGTTTGGAGTTCCTTCCAGACCCTCGGTATTTGCAACCGCAACAACCGGGTCAGCCAGCTCCCAGATTTTTCCTACCGGATCTTTAAATGCACCGTCACCGTATACCATAACCTCAACGTGCTTTCCGGTACGATCCAGGATCTGCTTCTGGATCTCATATACCAGATCGCTGCACTCTCTTGGGAACAGCTTGATGGTATCCTCGGTAGACTTGTTGGAGCCTAAAAGTCCGTACTTCTCGTTGCAGCCGCTGCCGTTAACAGGAGCTGTCAGGATATCGTCCATACCGCAGACTCTCTCTGCTCCTGCTTCTTTTAAGATGCGCTTGGTGCGCATACGGGAATGGATATCGCAGGTAAGAACGTTCTTGGTGTGCTTTACGATTTCTCTTGGATTATTTGCAAAGATAACTTCTGCCTCTGCGCCCTGCTCTCTTATCAGCTCACAGTAGTAATCTACATAGTCTACGCCTGTAAATGGATGCTTATTTTCTCCAAAAAGCTCCCTGTAACGCTTCAGATCCAGAACATCGCTGTAAGGATTGATTCCAGCCTCATCTACCTGATCCAGAGACACCAGGGCGTTTCCTACCTCATCGCTTGGATAACTGAGCATCAGAATAATCTTCTTTGCGCCTCTGGCAATTCCCTTTAAGCAGATGGAAAAACGGTTTCTGGATAAAATTGGGAAAATAACGCCGATGGTCTCTCCGCCCAGCTTTGCTTTTACATCCTCGGCAATGGCATCGATGGAAGCGTAGTTTCCCTGAGCTCTGGCTACTACAGACTCAGTAACAGAGATTACGTCCCTGTCACGCAGTTCAAAGCCCTCGCTGGAAGCTGCGTCCAGTACGCTGTCTACCACGATCGCAGCAAGATCGTCGCCTTCACGGATGATCGGGCAGCGGATCCCTCTTGAGATTGTTCCTACTTTTCTTTCCATATGTATTGTCTCCTAGTCTATAAATTTCTTTTGTGGAGTAAAAAGCCACACAAAACGACTCTATTTTATTATAACTCAAATTATTGGTTTTGGGAATATTTTTTTGCAGGGCTCCCTGAAATCTGGTGTGCAGGATGCCTTTGAAGGTCATCAGAAAACCTTAGGAACGTTTGCAGGCGTTGCATTTTTCTGTGTGTTCGCTTAAAATGATACCTGAAAGTCCGGGAAAAATTCCGGATGCGAAAGGTGTATGGAAGCATGAAATCATCAAACGAGCTTAAACGTCTGTTAGAATCCATTGACCGGAAAAGCTATCCGGCCTATAAATCCGCCCAGGGCATCTATGACTTTGGCGATTACCAGTTATGTATTGACCATGTGCAGGGAGACCCCTTTGCTTCTCCCTCCAAGCTGAGTATTTTTATTACCCACCAAAAAGCCGGATATCCAAAAACACTTTTTGATGCTCCCCATAAAAAAAGAGCCTTTGAGGACGATCTTGTGCGCCGGTTTTATAAGGAGACCGCCCGGTACAATTTTAAAGCAAAGGGATCTGGAAAAAGCGGCCTTATTTCCATCAGCTGTCCGGGACCGGAAATTTTGGAACGGACTGCCTGTGAATGCTGCTCAGATGGAATCTGGATCCGGCTGGAAGCCGGTTTTCCCGCAAACGGCCGCACCATCAACAGCGGTGAACTGATACGGATCCTCTTTGATTTTCTGCCCCAGTGTGTAAAACAGGTGCTTTTTTATAAAAACAGACCGGTCCATGAACCAGAGGCCGTGGCAGAGCTTGCAGAGGATCAGTATTTTATCCGTCAGGAATTAAAACGTCTGGAGCTTGTCTCCTTTGTGGCAGACGGCGCCATTCTTCCAAGGGAAAGCGGCATATCCAGCCGGCCCATGAAAAACAGCACTCCCTTTTCTTCCCCTGAATCCATGCGGATCACACTTACTCTTCCTCATCACGGAAACTGCTCCGGCATGGCAGTCCGCCGCGGGATCACCCTGATCGTGGGCGGAGGGTATCACGGAAAATCCACCCTGTTAAAGGCGCTGGAGGCCGGAGTATACGACCATATCGCCGGAGACGGGCGTGAATTTGTGATCACCGATGACACAGCCTTAAAGCTTCGGGCTGAGGACGGAAGAAGCATCCGGAATGTTGACATTTCCATGTTCATCAATGATCTTCCAAACAAAAAGGATACCAGATGCTTTTCCACAGAGGATGCCAGCGGCAGTACCTCCCAGGCAGCCGCTGTCATCGAGGGAATCGAAAGCGGAAGCAGGGTGTTTCTCATTGATGAGGACACTTCCGCCACCAATTTCATGGTACGGGACGATCTGATGCAGAGGGTCATAAACCGCAGCCAGGAACCGATCACTCCATTTACCAACCGGGCGGAAGATCTGTTTCATAAGGCAGGCATTTCTACCGTTTTAGTAGCCGGAAGCTCAGGAGCCTATTTTTATATTGCAGATACCATTATCCAGATGGACTCCTATGTCCCCCTGGATATTACAAAAAAGGTAAAGGAAATCTGCGCCGGAGACAACCGGCCATCCATTGAGCCGGCTCCCGGCTTTACACTTCCGAAAGCAGGAAGAAAATTCCAGATAAAAGCGGAAAAAGATCATCGGAAACAGGATATGAACGTAAAAGAGGGCCGCCGCGGCAGAGAACAGGGCGGACGGGATGACCGGATCAAGGTAAAGGTATATGGAAAAGATTCCATAGAAGTAGGACGCCGCCCGTCAGAACTGAGGTTTGTAGAACAGCTTATTGACAGTGAGCAGACCCAGGCGCTGGCGCAGATCCTGCGGTTCTGTATGGAAAAGCGGCTTCTGGAACGGTATACGGTTGCCGAAACAGTTGCCTATATCCAAAAAGAGACGGCAAAGGGCGGCCTCACTGCTGTGAGCGGCTACTCCTATGCCGCCATGGGACTGTGTATGCCCAGACCTCAGGAAATTTTCGCCTGCATTAACCGGTTCAGAGGCTGAGCAGTCAGATTCCGGCTGCCTGTGTTTCCCTTGAAGACAGAAGCTCCTTTAAATCGCAGAGCGTCATTCCGCGCTGCTTTAAAAGCTCGCTGACTTCCTTAAAACGCTCGATCTCGATCTGGGAATTGATTTCCTTTTCCCGGGAACGCAGCTCATCCAGGCTGTCCTCATACTGGGAAATCGCAGCCCGGACCTCAGAAAGCTCAGACTGAAGTTTTTCTGTGTGGGTTCTTCTTACTCCTCTTGCCATAGGTATTAACTCCTTTATAATTTAGTGTGTTTCGTTTTCTTCGGGGAATCGTCCCTCATAATAGTTATATATGGGACAGAATGGGAAAATATAACAGAAAGGCTGATAAGACATGACAAAACAGACATATCGTTTCATAGGGACTATTTTACTGACCGCTTCTCTTCTCTCTCTTGGCGGCTGCTCAAAGGAGGAAGCCTCCAAATACCTTGAATCCGCAGCCGATCAGGCAGTTTCGGCTGCCTGGGATTATGCAAAGGAAGCGGTAAAAGGGCAGTTAAATGATAAAACGAACCCTGAAATACAAAGCAGCAGCGGCACCTTAAATGTACATTTTATTGATGTGGGCCAGGGAGACAGCATCCTGATCCAGGACGGAACTCATTTTATGCTGGTCGATGCAGGGGAAAATGATCAGGGCGATACGGTTGTAAACTACCTGAAAGAGCAGGGCGTCACCTCTCTGGACTATGTGATCGGTACCCATCCCCACTCGGATCATATCGGCGGGCTGGACGACGTACTGGAAACATTTCCGGCCAAAACCGTTATTATGCCGCCGGTTGAACATACGACTGCAACCTTTGAAGATGTTCTGGATGCAGTGGCCGGCCAGGGGCTTAAGATCACAAAGCCCGTTCCCGGTGATACCTATGATCTGGGACAGTCCCAGTTTACCGTCTTAGGTCCTGTGGGCGATTACGCAGATGAGCTGAATGACTGGTCTGTGGGCATCCGCCTCACAGATGGAAATCATTCCTTTGTCATGTGCGGCGATGCGGAAACAGAGGCTGAGGAAGATATGGCACGCAGCGGCCTGAATCTTTCGGCTGATGTATTAAAATCAGGCCATCATGGCAGCCGCACCTCCAGCAGCCCTGAATTTTTAGAAGCTGTATCTCCATCCTGGGCCGTGATTTCCTGCGGCAAGGGCAATTCCTACGGCCATCCCCATGAGGAAACCTTAAAAAAATACGCTGAACACCGCATTCAGGTACTGCGTACGGATGAAAAGGGTACCATCATCGCATCCAGTTCTCCGGAAGGACTTACCTGGACCTATACCAAAAAATAAAACATTATAGAAACGCTATAGGAGGGATATTTTATGATCTGCATTGTTGACCGAATCGAAGAAACCACAGCTGTATGCCAGAGAGAGGACCGCTCTGTCTTTACTCTCCCGCTGTCCTGTCTGCCTCAGGGCGTAAAGGAGGGAGATGTCCTCCGGGAAGAAAACGGAGTTTTCAAAACTGACCCGGACGAAACCAGTGAACGAAGAAAACGCATCCGGCAAAAAATGAAAAATCTTTTTTCTCTTGCACCTTTTTTCCTTTAATGATACCATAGGAGTAATTTTATCACGCCTGTATCCCACAGCATACAGAGCTTTTTTATGGAGGATGGATCAATGGAACTGATATTACCCAAGAAATATGACCCCAGGCTTACGATCCGTGAAACACAGGATGCCATCAAGTACATACGCGATACCTTTCAGAAGGAAATGGGGCGTGAGCTTCATCTGGAGCGTATCTCCGCTCCCTTGTTTGTAGAACAAAGCAGCGGTTTAAACGACAACTTAAACGGCGTAGAGCGTCCGGTCCAGTTTGATATGGCCGGCCTTCCCGGTGAAACTCTGGAGGTTGTCCATTCACTGGCCAAATGGAAGCGCATTGCCTTAAAGGAATACGGCTTTCAGCCGGGAGAAGGTCTCTATACCAATATGAACGCCATCCGCAGGGATGAAGAGCTGGATAATCTCCACTCCTGCTATGTAGACCAGTGGGACTGGGAAAAGGTGATCACCAAAGAAGAGCGCACCATGGAAACCCTGATGGCTACGGTACGGGAAATCTTCAAGATCATCAAGCATATGCAGCATGAGGTCTGGTACAAGTATCCCCAGGCCGTAAAAGAGCTTCCGGATGACATCTTTTTTATTACTACAGGCGAGCTGGCACAGATGTATCCCGACAAAACGCCAAAGGAGAGAGAAAACCTGATCACCAAAGAGCATGGCTGCGTATTCTTAATGCAGATCGGCGATAAGCTGGCAGATGGAAAGCCCCATGACGGACGCGCACCGGACTATGATGACTGGAAATTAAACGGCGATATCCTGTTCTGGTTTGATACCTTAAACTGTGCCCTGGAAATCTCCAGCATGGGCATCCGCGTGGATGAAGCTTCTCTTAAAGAGCAGTTAAAAAAAGCCGGCTGCGAAGACCGCATGAACCTTCCTTACCACAGGATGCTGTTAAACGGAGAACTTCCCTACACCATCGGAGGCGGTATCGGACAGTCCCGTCTGTGTATGCTTCTGCTTGACCGTGCCCACATCGGAGAAGTACAGGCCAGTATCTGGCCTGCTGATATGCGGGCTGTATGCAGCCAGCATAAGATCTATCTTCTGTAAAGAGAAACGAGGGCGCCGCCATGGAAACTATTTCTCTTTTCTTTCTCATTGAGGCTATCGGCACTATTGCCTTTGCCTCCTCCGGTGCTATGACTGCGATCCGAAAGCGTCTGGATCTTCTGGGAGTGATCATCCTGGGGGAAACAACCGCCGTCGGCGGCGGTATGCTCAGAGACATTCTTCTTGGAAGGGTGCCTCCCAGCCTGTTCATCAACCCGATCTATGTGATCATGGCCTTTGTTACCGTGCTGGTTCTTTTTCTTATCATCCGTTTTAACCAGCATATTCTTACCGGCCCTTACATTGTAATCTACGAACGGATCATGAATATTTTTGACGCCGTCGGGCTGGCTGCCTTTACGGTCACAGGCATCGACACTGCCATGATGGCAGGCTATGGCGATTATCGTTTCCTGTCTATCTTTCTGGGAGTTCTTACCGGAGTAGGCGGCGGCGTTCTCAGAGATATCATGGCCGGACAGACGCCCTATATCCTGAAAAAGCATGTGTATGCCTGCGCATCTTTAGCCGGGGCTCTGTTTTATGTATATCTGTCCGACTTCCTGGGAGAAAGTATCTCCATGGTAGCAGCTGCATTCCTGGTGGTTCTGATCCGCCTGTTAGCTACCCGCTACTGCTGGGATCTCCCCAAGGCTACAACAGATGAGATCGGATAGATGCATTAAAAACGCATATCTGTCAAATGCATCAATCAAAAATGCGTTTCCCTCAGGAAGAAACTCCTCCCACGGGAAACGCATTTTTATATTTCAGTATTTACATTTCAGGCATTGGCCGGCTGTGTGTCGGAAATCCCTTCGTCATTTTTGTTGATCACATCATAAGCCTCTGCAATATTTAACATATGATCGCCGATACGCTCATAATCTGTAAGCATCTCAGAATAAAGAATCGACGCCTCAACATTACAGCTTCCCGCTCTCATGCGGTCAATCTGATTCTGGCGGAATTTACGGGTAATATCATCAATCTTCTGTTCGATTTCCTGTACCTTCGCCAATTCAAACTTCTTCTCTCCTGCAGCCGCCTGCTCCAGAAGCTTCATTCCCTTGGAGCAACTGTCCGCCATAACGGAAAACTCGCTCTGGGCATACTCGGAAAAGGACAGATCCTTTTCTAAAATGGTCTGGGCATACTCAGCCAGGTTCATGGCGTGATCGCCGATACGCTCAATATTTCCCAGAATAGAATACATCTTATTCAGTGTTTCAATATCCTTTGGCGTCTGGTCCAAAACAAGAACACGGGATATCTTTTTGGAAAGACGGACATTTGCAAGATCAATCTCCTCTTCTCTGTTTTCAATCTCTCCGATCCCATCTTCGCCGGGTCCCTGCTCTACTGCCAGGAAGCTGGCGTCTACGTTTTTAGAAGCCGCAGACAGCATATCACGGATTTCTTCATGGATCTGGCTGATGGCAATGGTGGATACTCCAAGGTGATGCTTAGAAGCCATAAGTCCCTGAAGCCAGTGATCTTCGTCCATAACCTTAACCTCGGTATCAGGAAGAATCCGCTCTACGATCTTAACCAGCACACTGCCGAAGGGAAGCAAAAGCAGGGACGTTCCCAGATTGAATACCGTATGGACATTTGCAATCTGCGCCATGGGATTTCCCGGAGCCAGGCTGATCATCACATCTGTAAATGGAGTTACAAGGCTTAATACAACAAATACCACTGTACCGATCAGGTTAAACAGCAGATGGATCGCTGTAGCGCGCTTTGCGTTGCGGGTCGTTCCAATGGAAGCCAGAACTGCCGTAATACAGGTACCGATGTTCTGTCCGAACAGAACGAATACCGCGCTGTGCAGATCAATGACGCCGCTCATGGCCAGAGCCTGTAAGATACCGACAGACGCGGAGGAGGACTGGATCAGCGCCGTGAAGCCCGCGCCTACCAGAATGCCCAGAAGCGGATTGCTGAATTTCGTCATCATTTCCACAAACTGCGGTTCTTCTCTTAAAGGAGACATTGCAGAGCTCATCATATCCATACCAATAAAGAGTACGCCGATGCCTGCAACAATACCGGCAATATGCTGGATCTTCTTATTCTTTACAAATACAAGGATGGCTACTCCGACAAAGGCGATCAGAGGAGCCAGAGCTCCAACATCCAGAGCGATCAGCTGACCTGTGATGGTCGTACCGATATTGGCGCCCATGATAACCCATACAGCCTGATTTAAAGTCATCAGACCGGAGTTAACAAAGCCCACTACCATAACCGTGGTAGCGGATGAGGACTGGATCAGCGCCGTGATCACAGCTCCCACTAAAACGCCCAGAAAACGGTTGGAGGTCAGACGCTCCAAGATCTGCTTCATCTTGTTTCCGGCTGCCGCTTCCAGATTGGTACTCATCATCTGCATTCCGTAAAGGAACAGTGCCAGGCCGCCTAAAAGTCCTAAAAGCAATTCAAATCCCATGATTTCTCCTTTTTGGTTCAGATTCAGAGACATTTGATATCGTTTTTCGGATAATATCCATTTATCCATCAAAACAGGCACAAAATATAAGACATAGCCTGTATACCGCAGCAGATACGCTCCACCATGTCTCTGTCCTCTTTTCCCTTTTTTTACATTTTCTTTACCTTTTGTTTACGTATTCTCATTATACGGGATATTTCATTTCTAGTCAATATAGTTTCCCTGAGGTAATGTAAAGTCTGTGTAAATTATATGTAAAAAGGCTCCGGTTTCCTTCTGAAAACCAGAGCCCCTTTCTGTGATATGATCGTTACATCAGTGACTGATACAGCGCCTTGATATCCTCAAAGGTCGGATCCTTTGGATTGCCGGGACGGCAGGCATCATCCATTGCAGACTGCGCCAGGAAATCTACATCCTCAGGCTTAACGATTTCCTTTAAGTCAGCGGGAATACCTACATCTGCAGACAGCTTCTTTACAGCCTCTACGGCAGCCTTCCGGTATTCCTCCTGGCTCATGTTCTCTGCTCCTTCTACGCCCATGGCAATAGCGATGTCCCTGTACTTGGTTCCCGTACAGGGGGCGTTATACTCCATAACAGTCGGCAGAAGGATGGCATTTGCAACGCCGTGAGGTGTATCATATACAGCGCCCAGAGCATGCGCCATAGAGTGGACAATACCAAGTCCTACATTGGAAAAGCCCATTCCGGCGATGTACTGGCCCAGAGCCATACCCTCGCGGCCTTCCTTTGTATTTTCGCAGGCGCCTCTTAAATATTTTGAGATCAGCTCGATTGCCTTTAAGTGGAACATATCGGTCATCTCCCATGCGCCCTTTGTTGTGTATCCCTCAATGGCGTGGGTTAAAGCGTCCATACCGGTAGATGCCGTCAGACCCTTTGGCATGGAAGCCATCATATCCGGGTCAATTACTGCTACTACAGGGATATCATGTGTATCTACGCATACGAATTTGCGCTTTTTCTCCACATCTGTAATAACATAGTTGATCGTAACCTCTGCTGCGGTTCCTGCTGTAGTGGGAACTGCAATGATCGGAACAGACGGGTTCTTGGTAGGAGCAACACCCTCTAAGCTTCTTACGTCCTCAAACTCAGGATTTGCAATGATGATTCCAATGGCCTTGGCCGTATCCATGGAGGATCCTCCGCCGATGGCGATCAGATAATCAGCGCCGGATGCCTTAAAAGCGGCTACGCCGGTCTGTACATTTTCAATCGTAGGATTCGGCTTTATATTGGAGTAAATCTCATAGGACAGGCCTGCTTCATCCAGAACATCTGTCACTTTTTTTGTCACGTTAAAACGGATCAAATCAGGATCCGAGCATACGAATGCTTTCTTAAAGGCTCTTGCCTTTGCTTCATTTGCAATCTCTGCAATTGCACCTGCACCGTGATAAGAAGTTTCATTTAATACAATTCTGTTTGCCATGGTTCCTCTTCTCCTTTTCTTTCTCAGGATCTTCCCTGTTTGTTAATATTATAACAACGCCTGAAAAAAATAAAAGTGACAAACAGGGTAGTCTGTCACTTTCTATGTCTTTTTTGTGAATTGTCACAAAATGGTTTATGCAGATGTTACAAAAGCTGCAATTCGTCAAATACTCTGGCAAGCTTGGGAGGCAGGGCTTCTACCAGCTTTTTAGCCATTTCCTCAGGCGAGTCCTTCATGCCCCCTAAAACCCATTTTACAGTCATATAGACGGAACCGCGGCAGTACATCTCAAGAAGGAACTGTATTTCTTCACTTAAGGGACGGCTGGTTCTGCGGTTGATCAGATCCCTGTAAAACTGAAGGATCAGCTCAAAATCATGTTCCTTTACGGAATTGCGGTCATCGCTTCGAAATGCTTCCGTAAAGAAGACCTTTTCTGCACGGATAAACGCAAACTTCTGTGTCAGGCTTTCTCCCACAGTATGCCCCATGCCGATCTGCTCAAAGGACTGAAGAACCAGCTTGTCAAAATACCAGTTAATTAAGTCGTATTTATCCAGAAAATTCCGGTAAAATGTCTGGCGGGTAAGGCCGCAGCCTTCCACAATATTTTTTACGGTTATCTTATCTACCGAAGCAGTCTTCATACACTCCTTCACCGAAGCTGCCAGCCGGTATTTTGTTTTCTCCTGTTTTGTAAGTTCCATGAAGCTCATCCTTTCCGGCACTGCTGTGCAAAGAGAGTACCGCCTGCTCTTTCTTAAGCATACCAGAAAATCAGCTGCTTTTCTATCTGTTTTTAAAGATGTCCACCAGAGAACGCCACATTTTTACCAGTACGTTCCACATCCGTTTCAGAGGACTTACCTCCGGCTCCTCTGTTTCTGCGTCCAGCGTCTTGTGTTCCTCATTCTCCAAACTGATCTCATCTGTGCGGAGCACAACCTGCAGGGTTCTGGGTTCCGGATTTTTAGAAGATGTAAAGGATACCTTTTCCGCGTCCGGATCCATAAACAGGAATCTGTTTTCCGTATCGAATTTATCAAGCTGGCTGTCGATCACATCCTTCATGGTACGGCCGGCCCGACGGATCCCGGCTGTACTGTCAAGCACATTCAGACTTTTATTTAAAAGCTCCATACTTGCCATAAGGCTGTCTTTTGCTGCCACATCCATCTCGTCGCTGGAGGCTTTAAGCGTATTCTGAACCAGTGTCAGGGTATCTGTAGTGCTGTTTAAAGCCTCCGTGGTTCTTTCCGTAAGTGCACTCATATCGTCCAATGCGCTCTGAAGATCCGGATAGTATGTATCCAACGAATCATGGAGCGCCGTAAGATCCTCAATAAGAAAGTCCATATTGTCCACCAGATCCGCACTGTACTGGGCAGAATCGGAAATATCCTCCATCAAGTTTCCTGCTGTCTGGGTAAATTTCCGGCTGTCTTTGTCGATTTTTCGGAGCATCTGCATCAGCTGCTGCAGCTGGGAGCCTGAAGAAGCCACAAAAGGCACCTCTCGTTTTTCAATCTGTGCCTTTGGAACAACCGCACGGCTGATGGTCTGGCTGCCGGTATTCTCGTTCTCAGGCTCATTGATTTCCAAGTTTTCGTCTTTCTCTGGTTCCGAAGCGTCCGGTGCCTCCGGTTCTTCTGAGCCCTCCGGCTTCTCCTGCTCCTCCGACTCCTCTGGTTTCTCTGAGCCCTCCGGTTCCGAAGCTTCCGGTTCCTCTAACTCTTCCTCTCCCTGAGCCTCTGGAATTTCAATCTCTGGCACTTCTATTTCCAAGGCCTCATCATCATATTCCTCCAGCTCCCCAATCAGCTGTCCCAGAGCCTCCAAAGCCTCTGTGGTCTGCACCTGAAAAGATGCGTTCGTTTCTATCAGATAACCCAGATCGTCTCTCAGATCCGGCAGCTGTTCTCCCATCGAAGCCGTACTGCTCTTAATATTTCTCAGTCTTGTATACAGCTTTCCCAGAGTCTCCTGCATCTCTCCCAGTGTTCCCACAATGTCGCCCATACTTTTATGTACGATCTCTGCCTCTTCCTTTGCCGTCTGCAGATGAGGCACCAGGGTTTCCAGCTGGCCGGACATAGCCCTGAGGGATTCCAGTGACCGATCGTTTCCTGCCAGTATGGCGTCCTTTGAGCTGCTCCATTTCTGCCTTGCATTCTCTGCTGCATTCAGGCCGGACTGCATCTGATCAACTCCGCCCCTCATATCCTCTATGGACTGAGCCATCTGCTCTAAGCTATCATACAGTTCATCTCCCGCATCCTGCCAGGTATCCTTTGCCTCTTTTAAATCCTTAATATGCTCCAGATCCTCCACCGTTCCCGGCGTCATTGCCATGATGACTCCCGTTGTCTCAAAGGAATCCGAACCGATGCGCACCGTATAATCCCCCTCTTCCCCCGGAAGAGCTGTAAATACAACCGCTGTAAGCTCCCCCATATTCTGGGTCTGAGATCCCTCTGCCTCCACGCTGAAGCACTTGGACATGTCCACGGGAACTGCCACCAGCAAAAGCATATTATTACGGTAATACAGATCTGCCTGTTCATTAGGCTCAGCCTTTATGTGAATTTCCACCAGCCCGGAAGCTCCGGCCAGCTTTTCCCCGTCTGTGGGAACCCCGTTGAGCTTATAGGACACATCAAAATTCCACGGAAGCGCTGTCTGCTCCTGATCCAGCGTACATTTATAGTAAAAGCGTTCCCTGCGATCCGGCGGAAGCTTCCAGACCACTTCCCCCTCTCCCAGCTGCGGTTCATCCTGAGTTGACATATTTTCCACCGCCAGATAATTTCCATAATCTGTAAAATCTGTGACGCCGTTTAAACTGCAGCTCTTTACTACATTTACCTTTTGAGCCTTTCCGTAAACATCCAGATTCACATACATGGTCTCATCCGTTTCCACTGCAGCCGGAGCGCCATAGGACAGGGGCGCATTTCCGGCTGTAACCACAGCTGCAAGAACAGCTGCCATCATCTGTCTTTTTCTAATTTTCATTGCTCTTCGCCTCCATTCCTTCCATTTT
>UMAE01017449.1_pt1 | contig 13681 bp, 14 predicted proteins | sample 1963621 | NCBI WGS metagenome assembly UMAE01 (sample SAMEA4835907, study PRJEB28245) | human gut metagenome | biome: gut microbiome; material: fecal sample | place: Denmark | collected 2008
ATGGATACAATACCCAAACTGAATTAAAAGATGCCTTTTCCAAATCTCAAAAACAGTTAGATCAGGCAACAGATCGGCTTATGGAAATGAATGCAGATTTGAAAAGCATCAACCGTCAGATCCATTACACCGGACAATATTTTGCACAGAAAGCAATCTATACCGAATTTTTAAAAGCGAAAAACAAAGGCAGATTCCGAAAGGAACAGACTGCTGAACTTCAGGCATATGAAGAAGCCCGTGACTGGCTGAAATCATTTTATCCTGATGGAAAGATGCTTTCTATTAAATCATTAAAGGAACAGAAGACCAGATTACAGGAACAGATCAATCAGCAAAAATCATCCATCCGGTCTCTAAAGGATCTGACACAGGATTTAAGAACCGTAGACAAAAATGTGGAAGCAATTCTCCACAACCAGGTTCCAAAAAAACAAAAGACACGAGAACCCGAATTATAAATCATTTTACAAAGGAGGAATTACAATATGACACAAAATGAATTTAATGTTGTCCTGGAACAACAATATCGAAAATGTGCTGATGTCCTGGCACACAAGAAAAAAGAATACACCGGAGACCGCATTGACCGCCTAAGTGCGTTTAAAATCGCTGCCTCATTACAGGGATGCACACCTAAGGCTGCTCTGGCCGGAATGATGTCGAAGCATGTCGTATCTCTCTATGATATGTGTTACTCTTCTCTACTCCAGTTTGACTTAGAACAATGGGATGAGAAGATCACAGACTGCATCAACTATCTCATTCTACTGAAAGCATTGATAAAGGAGGAACAAGCCTATGGATCACATTGAGACAAAGATTTTAAATAGTTATACCATTCAGGAAGCATCTCAAAACATGGTATTCGCAGCAAGGCTTACCCAGCAGGGGCATTCCCATCCAAAACATGGATGATCTTATGGCGCTATATCAGAAATCTTTTACAGGTAAAACCGTAGACCGGATTGCCAGTCTGCCTCATCCAACAGTACAGAAATTTACGGTGATCACCGTTGCAATTGTAGGCGCAAGCAGACGTTTTCTTGCACAGATCACTCGCCATCAAAATGAAGTAAAATTCATGAGCGCTTCTTTACAATATAGCAACTATTCAGAAAAAGCTGCATTTGCAATCCCATATGAAATCCTTTTTTCCGAACAGGGATGTATTGATCTCTATCTGGAAAGCTGCTTATCGGATCTCAGATGCTATCAGGAATTATGTTCTGTGGGCTTTCATCATGATTCTGCTGGATATGCTCTTCCTCATGCTTTGAGAAATATCCTGATTATCTGTGCTACACCTTATGAGTGGAAACATATGATCGGTCAGCGTATCTGCAGGAGGAATACAGACGAAACAAGAATTGTAATGTTGGATATCTGGCAGAAACTATATGAATTCAATCCGGTGTTATTTTCACCAAAGCTGACCGGTCCTTTCTGTCAGAGAGGAACCTGCGAAGAAGGTTCTATGTCCTGTGGCATTCCCATTTCAAAAGAATGGTCCCCATTGGAAATAATGAGAGCAGATTATCCTCTGCTCGTAGAAGGGAGAGAAACTGTTTGTGAAAATTAAACTGATCGATTTTGGATTGGAGAAAGGTCATTTCCCTTTCCGTCCCCATGAAAACGATGCCGGAGCTGATGTATATATGCCTTATAACTGCACATTAAAGCCAGGAGAGATTGCAAGAATCCCCTTAGGATTTGGTCTCATGATTCCGGATGGATATGCCGGGTATGTTTTTCCAAGAAGCAGTATGGCTGCAAAAGGATTGGTCTGCGAGCTTCCGCCTATTGATTCCGGCTATCGCGGAGAGATTCATGCCATTATCAGTAATGTTAGTTCAGAATCCCAAACACTCCGAAAAGATACCCGCGTAGGGCAACTGGTTATCATTCCTGTTCTAATCGCCGACTTTGTTCTAAATTTGGGAAACTCCAGAGATACCAATGCTTTCGGAAGTACCGGAGAATAAAAATGCATAAAACAAGGTAAACGCAAATAGGCGCTCACTACAAAGAACCTATTTTGCGTTTAACTATAAAATAAACCTTCAAACTGAATAATTTGGTTTTACATCGGTTTGAAGGTTTACATAAGCTTTGGATAAACCCATTTTATTGGAAAATTAACCAGCAGCTCCTTCAGGTCCACCTTCACATACAGTTCTTGAATACCCTTCTCGATTTTCCAGGTCTTTTTTTTCTTCTTCTGAAAAACCAAATTCAAATTCTCTCATAATTTAGACTCCTTTCTTTTAATTTTTTATTATATCTAACAATATCATTTTTTGTCGTCAAATACAAGTGCTTTTAAAAAAGCAACAAGTAAAATCAGAAAGTTTCAAGATAAATGCAACACTACATTACATTTACTTTGACAAATATAGACTTTTTCTTGCTTTTCCCATTCCTTTTTTATAGGTTTTGCTAAAAGTAATCATTATACAAAAGAGAATTTTTAAATGCAAAAGAAAACTGTAACACACCTTACTATGGATGACCGTATCCGTATCGAAGCTCTCCTCAAAGAAAATTTTTCTCTCCGTTATATTTCTGACAGGATTGATAAATCTCCTTCTTACTTGTCTAAGAAATTAAAAAAACAGAACTTTGAAAATCTTTTATAAAAATCTCAAATAAGTTAAGGCAAGTAAGTATAATGAGCTTATTAAAAATTCCATATTTAATTAAATAAATACTCAATGTAACTCCTTCTGTTTTCTTGATCAAGAGATGTTATTAATGACAAACATTTATCAATTTCAAATTTGGATAAAACGCAGGCTTTATAACTATATCCCATTAAATTTTCACTATTTAAATATGATGAATGCAAGCATGAACCACCACATAAATTAATAAAAACACAACCACTACACGGAATAGATTTTTTTTCCCTTCTTTTTGTTCTGAATGATGCGGTTTTTATGGAATATTCTTCAGTGAAATCAAAAAAATCATCACAGGAAGAACACACTTTTCCACAAGTTGTGCCAATAAGTCTATGGCATGAGTATAAATCACCGTCTGCAGATAAAGTAAAATATGAACGCCCAGCATTACATTTCGAACTAACTCTTCGACCAAAAAATATTTTGATAAGCAAAAGAACAATATTATCTATACAATAATAATCCTTATTCTCAATACTTTTTAAATAACTCCCCAGCAATAACTCATATTGTTTTAAAAATTCGGTTAATCGTTTTGGTGAAATATTTTCATCCATTCCGATTACAATATCGTTAATACCAAGTGAACGAATACTCTCGACCGCTTTTAAAACATCATAGTTATTATTGTTTATAGTAATTCTTGCTTTCAATTTAAGACGGCTGATACAATTTTTTATATTTGATGCTACAATTAAATATGATCCTTTGCCATTTTTAAATTTCCTTTCTTTATCATGAGTATCTTGATCTCCATCTATACTTATTGTAATTAAAAAATTATATTTTTCCAAAAACTCTATTTTTTCTTCAGTCAATAAAGTACCATTCGTAACCATTGAGTATTGAATACTTACCTTTGGATCTTTAATTTCTTCAGAATACAACACAAGTTCTTTAATATAATCAAAACATAAAAGTGGTTCTCCACCAAAAAAATTAATTCCTCCCTTTTTATATTCATGCATATTAATGCTTTTCATTAAAGTATCAATAGCCTTTCTTGCTTGCAGTAATGAAATTTGGCAATTTGGATTGTTATCATTATCTTGTCTTTCATAACAATATGAACACGTCAAATTACAATTATTACACATCACAATCGTTAGATATGAAAAATAATCATTACGAAAATAGTCAATACTTCTTGGTTCTTCATTTATAGAATTTAAATCTAAAGATTCATATATTTTTAGATTATCTCCATTAAAATAAAAATTTTTCCCTTGCATATTTTGAAAAGTGTAATACATTTTATCTCCATTTCTGTATATTGCTCTTATACATATCAGCATATACTTTATTTTTTTCTAACAAATTTTTATGAGTACCTTCTTCAATAACTTCCCCGTCATCAATAACAAAAATTTTATCACAGTTCTTAGTTGTAAGTAAATTGTGAGAAACAATAATTACAATATTCGATTCTGTAAAGCAGGCTGTTTTCTCTACAAAAAAAGTTTCTGCATGAACATCAAGTGCACTTGTAGGCTCATCCAATATATAAAGCGATGCCTTTTTGTAACCAGCACGAGCAATAGCTATTTTTTGAGATTCACCACCTGATAATTCTATCCCATTTCGATCAAACTCCTTCCCGATTATTGTATTATAACCTTTTGAAAATTTATTAAGGATCTCGAACAATCCCCAATTATCAGCAAATTCATTAAAATTTATAGATTTCGAATCATCATTAAATACAATATTTTTTTTTATTGAATAATTAAATAAATTATAATCTTGAAAAACAGTAGAAATCGATTTAGTAAAATCATATTTTTTTAAATCCCTGCCATTTATTAAAACACGTCCTTCTGTAGGTTCAATAAGACCACAAATTAACTTTATGAGCGTAGACTTTCCAGAACCGTTTGAACCAATAAATGCAACGGAACTTCCGCTCTTTATTATGAAATTAACATTTTTAATTGCCCATTTATTTACATTTGGATATTTATAACTTACATTTTCAAATCTAATTTCATTAATTTTTTCGTCTACAACAATTTTATTACCAGTTTGAGTAAAATTAGTTGTATTGACAAAATACATAAAAGGCTCAAGATAGTTTTTCATTTGTCGTAATTGAATAATGTCTAAACAAATATTTTCTATTTTCGAAAAATAACTAGTCATAGCACTTACATATTTTGCAAAAGTACCTGGAGAAACAATCCTTCCTGATGCTGTAAAATAGGAAATCACTATATAAATATATGAAAATGCATATACTATTTTTTCGAGAATAGAAATTAAACCAAGATATTTACCTTTAGTATTATAAAATTCTTTCATAGCATCTTCATTACTTTGAATAAATTCATTATAATTTTTGTTTAAAAGTTTCTTTATACTATTTATTCTAAAATCAAGAGCGTAAGATTTGTCAAAACTCATTTCATTATATAATTCTTCTCGTCGGCTGTTAATAACAAAGCTGTCATAAAATTTTTTTTGAAATTTCATGTAGCGTGAATAAGATATGCTAATCAAAAATACCGAAAAACCAATAAGAACCATATAAAATATGCTTAGTTGAATCATTACAATAGCAACTGATATTACTATCGCAATATTATTAATAAGGTCACTAAAGTAAAACACAAAATTATAAATAGCACTTTTATTTGTGATAGCAAATACTGCTTTATCTTTCAAATCTAAAAACTTTTTATCTTCTAACATATCATAAGGAATACTCATCATTTTAATAGACATTTCAAGTTTCATTTTTTCCCTTACCTTTGGAATAATCATATTCTGCAAGTATTCCATGACAAGCTTTAAAAATACCAGCCCTAATTCTGTAACAGCAAAGATCAGAAGAATGTATAAGAAACTAGTGTTCAATTCTTTTTGAGCAGCAAAATCTACAATCTTTTCAATAACCCATACATTTATGCGAATTTGAACAAAATTCATTATTGCACTAAGTAAAAGGAAATAATAATATATAGGTGCTGTTTTGTAAATTAATTTAAAAATAGGCATATATTCATTTTTAACTATACAAATTTTTTTGTTTATTGTACATTTCATAAAATAACCCCTTTTTTTCCATTAGATCATCAAATGTGCCATATTCTGCAACAGTTCCGTCATTTAAAAAAAGTATTTTATTACAATATTTTATACTAGATAATCTATGCGTAACCAAAATAATTGTTTTATCATTAAATAACTTTAAGATATTAGTATAAAAATTTTCTTCTGCTTTAACGTCCATTTTGGAGGTTGGTTCGTCAAAAATCAAAATTGGTGAATTCTTATATATTACTTTTGCAAGTGCTAGTTTTTGTTCTTCCCCACCTGATAATTCGACGGCATCATGATGAAATACTTTCTTCAAGTATGTATTTACACCATTTTCCAAATTGCTCACTTTATCTTGTAATCCCGACAATATAATAGCATGATTAAGTTTTTCCATATCTATTTTGTCAGAGGACTCTGCAACATTTTCTTTTAATGTAAATGGATAAATACAAATATTTTGTAAAACTACAGAATATATATTTTGCTTATCCTCTTGCGAATAACGCCTTATATCTTTGCCATTTACAATTATTTCACCTTTATAATCATCATAAATTCCAGTTAATAATTTAATAATAGAACTTTTTCCTGCCCCATTTGCTCCAACTATTGCGACTTTATCTTCTTTTTCAATTGTAAAATTAACGTCTTTTATAATCTCTACTTTAGTACATGGATATGAAAAAAACAAATCTTTCACAGAAATAATACTATCACAATGCAAACACTCCGTAAACTGAGAAGATGTTTTATTATCAGTTTCAGATAAAAATTCAAATAACAAGTTTATATAAACACTTTCATTAAGAATAGTAATAATATTAGTTGCAAACTCATTAAATTTATCGTTAATAAAAAACAAAACTTGCAAATACATAATTATATCAGACACCTGAAAAGTTTTTTCTTGAATACCAACAAGTAAAAAATATAACACACCGATTATACCTATGTAATTAAAAATATTTTCCAAAAACTTTTCAAACAACTCTGTCTTATAAAAAGATCTTAAAGAATTAATATAACGTTTAATTTCCTTTGTATAATCATTAATAAGGATTTTTCTTATATTGAAAATCCTTATTTCTTTTCCATTTCTTGCTTCATGGGATATTCTAAAAAAATATGATTGCCTTCTTTTACTTATTCCAATTTCATTATTTTTTTCAGTCTTTATATGTAGCATCTTTTTTGAAATAAAAAAGCACAAAATAAGTGAAAAAACCATAAGGAAAACACAAAACACATGAATTCGAACCAACAAAAAAATAAAAATGAAACAAATTATCATATTCGCAGATAAATCAAATAAATTTTGACAAAACCCATCAATACCACTTCCATATGAATCTACAACCGAAAAAATATTTTGATGTTTATCAAGAAAATCAGAATTTTCTACATATTTGTACGGCATCGACGTGATTTTATCATGTAATTTTATAGAATAATAGGATTTAATAGATGCAATTGCTGCATTTCCTTTATTTTTATAATATTCTTTAGAAAAATTTGAAATAATTAAAATAATTGATAATATTATAACTAATACAAGCACTTTTTCAAAAGAGAGATTTTTTTCAAACAAAGCACTTGATAATATTTTAGAAAAGAAAACAATTGCAATTGTATCACAAACCATTGAAATTGTGTAATTGAAGGCATATAAAATATATTTTTGTTTTACAGATACTAGTTTTTTTATTATTTTAAGTAGTTCTATAGATTTTATTTTCATAATTATATCCATTCCTTTCGTTTTGCTCACACAAAAAATACTGTAAAAAAGTTTTCCTGAGCTTTTCGTTATTATTACTCTTGTAAGAAACTCGGTATGCTATAAATTCCGAGAAGATAAGTGGGGTTGTCTAGCCTAGCTTACTAGATGAGCATATTAGTATCTATGTAGTATTTGTATTTCAAGCACAGATAAGCGTAATTTTAAACACGTAATCTTGTCTTTATATTACATTTCGTTTATAGGCTAAGCGTTCAATTAATACCGATTCTCCCTGTACTTTTCTAAATGTTCCAATTCTGAAAATTCTGAAAAGGAGTCTCTATAGGGTTAAAAATCGTTTAAAAAACTCATCCTTGTATTTACCGCTTCTTCAGACTACTCTTCCTAGCAGGAGAAATTCACTGCTATTTGAATCATTTTTGAAATCTGCACTAACGTGGAAATTTTTCCTTTGACGAAACACTTATACTCATAGCTTGAACTTACTTCGATCAATAGTAAAAGTGCAAGAAATAAAAATGTGTACTGCGATTAATTATTTTTAATCTTTCTCTACTTTCATAGGATAGTATTTTTAATATCTCCATTATATAAATACTATTATAACTTGTCAATTTTTGTCTTCTTGAGTTTCCGCATTTCCCATCTTTCGGATTTAGCACTATAATTCTTTCGGAGTAATTTTATATCAAACACAGCGCAAACCAGCATAGTTGCTGGCTTTTTTTCGCCTAAAAAACTTGACAAAAAAGTTTTTATTTCTTGATTATATCGTGCTTTAATAAAAGATGGTAATTTTATGGCATATTTTCAATAGAAAAAGGCTCAGAAGAGCTACTCCTCCAAGCCTTTATACTTTATCACAGAACACTTTTTACTTTTATTTTCCCTCATGACTATGAGGCTTTTTTCTCTTAAATCCCATCTCATAAGCTATCCATTTTCGCTTTACGCGCTATCTGAATAGAGTCTGATGCTTTCTAAATTTGTGTCTCTGTATATGGCGGTCATAAATACAATAGCAATCGTCCCTTTTGAATCATAAACACTTCACTCCCTTCTTTTGTTGTGTTTCTTAGATAACATCACTTCGGATACTTCTCCGTAAAATTTTTTAGTCGTTTCTGTAATCTCTGATTAAATATATAGACACTATAATATTGATCTTCTTCATTTGTGAGGATAAGCGTTTCTTTTTCATACTTTGACTGTTTCATAGTATTTATCCTCTCTTCCTTTCCATATCCTGCTCTAAATATCTCGGTACCGGCTTTCCTGATTTCACAGCAATTGCGATCTGTTTTTCTCTCAATCTCTTGATTACCGATTCTCTTTTCTTTGGTTTCTTCTTTGTTAATTGTTCTAGCCTCTGTGCCAGCTTTCTTTCTATCCTTTTCTCTTCTGCATTTTTCAGATTATTTATCTGGCCGTCCACCATATTATAATTTCCTTCTGTTCCGGATTCCCAGCTTCTCTCATAAGTCCCATTCTCATAAAACTTCTGATAATGCTTCAACCGTACACTGCGATTTTTCGTTTCTTCCTTTTTCTGTTCCGGTTCCTTTACAAATTCATGGAGTTTCTGTTTGGTTTTTTCATCGAATCCATTCTGACATTCCTCCATGATCATCTTCCCATAACTATCTAGGATGATATAGGCAACCTGCCTGTGATATTCCTGATGTTCCATGAGATAAAACTGCTTTCCATCAATGATGATATCATCCGTAGCCATCCAGTTTCCCGGTTTTCCACTAATGCGGTAATTTTCCGTATCCAGCGTGACCAATGTACCCGATGGGTTTAATCGGATGAACCCTGATAAAAGCTGTAGATAGTCTTCATTAACGTAATAACAATAGACTTCCCCATTCTGGTTCAGAACAAGCACATCGCTGACTTCACAGGACTCTTTCATACGTTTCCATAACGCAATCGCGGTTTCTCCCGGCAGTAACGGTCTGATTTCCATCTGCTGATAATACTCAATCCGTATCGGTAAATTCCTGCTTACCGCTTCCTGATAAGAAAGATGCCAGAGTTCTCTCCCCTCCGAATTACGCTCTACCCGGTAAACTGCAAATTGATCATTCTTCATAAGCATCCTCCTCCAAATTATTCAGATAAGCATTCAGATCCAGGGAATAATAATATTTATCTTCAATCATCTGTAACTTACTGATTGCGGATGCAATGGTTTCCATCAGATCGTCTTCCGATGGATCTTCTCTCCTTTCTTCCAACGCTTCTAAGGTATCTTTCAAAATATCGATTGTATCTTTTCTTGTATTCGCCTGAAAAAGTGCCACAACCGCTAATTCATCTTCTTCAAATTTCACTTTACTCATAAGCTCATCTCCTCCCTTCTTTTTTGAGATTTGGTTTTTGGTATCTCTCCTTTTTCTTCTTTTTGTCTGGTTTTCTTTGTATTCCGTGACTTCTCTTCGATATATCGTTCCACACGTTTAAGCGCAGTCTGTACCAATTTATTTTCCTTATAAAATGGTATGGAATCCAAAATCTCTCTTTGTGATCTTCCGCCAACCATCAGATCCATCATTCCGTCATAATCGCTTCCTTCCTGCAGATTAAACCCAACAGACTTGATTCCATTCATCCGTTCTGCCGGTATCTTTTCATAAGCTTCCAAAGCTTCAGGCAAGCTCAGATCATGATGCACCTCGCCTAACACCGGAAATTCTGAACATTCTGCCGCATAAAAACTGATACAGGAAGTTTCTTCTAAAATATCCTTCGTTTGCACATCACTTTCTATTCCAAGTATCTGTTTTCTCTCTTCCACAAACTCCGGAAGCTCCTGAAATCCAAAGCGATCCACAAAATATGCTTTCATACCCCCATCCTGGTTCATGATCACAACATCGCCAACGGACAGGGAGTGCGCCTTATAGTCTGCTGGAGGGTTGTCATTAAAAACACTATAAATCGCATCCATATTTTCATTGGAAAGATACCGACTGGAATAAACACATTGATACTGATCCGCAGTTACTGTGATCCCCGTTTCTCGCAGCTCATCCATTCCCATAAACAGTTGATCTCTCCCGTCTCCATTTTCATCTAAATGATAGATAGACAGTCTGTATTCGTTTCTGGTAAACATCATTTCTTCAAAACTCTGTTCAAACCGCTCCGGATATAATACCCGTTCCACACGTTCTTTCTGGATCGAATCTCCTTTTTCGACAACTGCTTCTACCCATCGTTCCACTTCATTCCAGGATTTTGCAAATAAATCCCCCTGCATTTTATGGATGCCATCCGGAATAAACTGCAGACGTTGAGAATTACTTTCTTCTTGTGTAAAATGATACCCGGCAGCTTCTAATACAGCAATCAGCTTTTCCTGTTTCCGCTCCAACATCATTTCTATTTTTTCTGTTAATTCATCGATCATTTCTCCTGCGGTCTTGCGGATCACATCCATAGAATTTTTCAATTCCTTCATTTCTTTTCCGCTGCTCCATCCTGCAATGTAAGGGAAACTGTATTCTGACGTATCCAATTCAAAGGCAGAACACACACAATATGCTACCGATTCCGCTTCCACTTCTTTTGTCAGCCGGTCCTTCTCAATGCCCTGATTTTCCATGATTTCCCTGTCATGTAATCTTGCATGTGCAGTTTCGTGAATTGCTGTTTTTAAGGTCTGGCTTTGGCTCATATCCTTTTTGATCACGATCTCTTTATCCAGATTGTGATAATAACCGTTTGCTGATCCTTCGATCATATCGAATCGTATCGGTACTGGTGAGATTTCCTGGATTGCTTCCAGGAATAAATCATAATCTTCTACTGCCGCTGTCAAGATTTCGGGGGCAAGTGTCTGGATTGGCTCTCCGGTGGTCTGTTCAATATCAAATACTGTGATTGCCTTGAAACAGGGAAGTGTGACCTCCACCTCTTCCGTCTTTGGCTTTCCGTCCGGTCCGATCACCGGTTTCTGATCCTGATCTAATACTGCCTGTTCTTTTTTTCTTTTGATCGGTGCCGGTGCGATAATGGTAATTCCCTTCTCTCCCTTTTTTACCTGTCTGCCCATCGACTGCCAGTTCCGATATCCGGTTACCCATGTGGCATCCGGTCTTTGCATGGCGATCAGCAGCGTATTATTAAGCTAAAAAATCCCCCATATAGCCGTGTGTATGAGGGATTCCCATCTTATCGTTATACGGACTCTACACTTCTATAGTCCCATCTCATGTTTCTTTGGTTTTGGATGTTCCGTCTTTTGTTCTCTTCCAGCTTTCTCATTCTTATTCATTTGGGTTACCTTCTGGCGTTTTTCAAATTTATCAGCCCTTTCAAACATGCGTTGTTTTGCGTCATAATGATATACATCGCTCGTAAGCTGCTCTTCTTTAAGAACTTGATTGCTATTAATCTCTTGAACGATACTTTTCAAAGAAAGATAATCAAAATCACCTTTATCTGGAAGAACGATAGTTTCGTGAATGGACGATGGTAAAATAAAAAAGTCTCCTTGAAAGCATTCCCCTAGTTGTTTCATTACTCCCGGATAAAAAATAGCACTCGCTCCATCCATTGTCTGCTGATTTGTAATCACAAACATCGGTTCACCTTCTTTCAATCCTTCCGAAATCACCTCCTCCATATCCTTGAAACCTTTATCTTGCATAAGGAGCTTGTTATCACCCCCAATTATTTGTTTAATAACATTTTTCATTGCATCTACATGCAAAGGCATAATTTTAGGACTATTTTTCATTGCATCTGCGTGAAGCTGTTCTTCACTAATCCCATAATGTTTTAAAATGTCATTTGTGATTGTAGTAGAACCCCTTCCCACATCATTAACATTGATAGCAAGATGATATGTGATTGCCAAATCTTCTTTCCTCTGATGAGGTATTTTCTGCAGTATTTCTTCATTTCTTTCTGCTGAGGACACGCGGATGAACAGCTTATCCTTTACACTCTCATATTCTGTGATACTATTCAGATCAAACTGTTCCGGTGCATCAAGTACCACTTCCGTAATATTTCTCAAAATATTTTCCAAAGAATTCTGTGGATCTGACTGGAACATTTCGTATAACTGATTCAGGTTAAAGGTCGGCGCGATTACCTGATTTTCTTTTAAGACCGTGATTCCGAGATAATTCTCATTTAATTTCTTGATTTCTTCGATTCTTACCTGTGCATCTTCATATTCAATCGGAAGAAACTGTTTAATTCCTCCCTTTACTTCGTCAACAAATTGATTAAATTCCATATTCTATTCCTCCTATTTTCTCTTATTTTTCTTCGTTGTTTTTCTTTCTGGGAAAGATAATGAAAATGTAACTCTCCCGTTTTCATCGGCTTCCATATGCAGATCTGCTTCAAAATACAGATCTTTCTTTTTGGAATACAGATCCTTCACATGAACACTTCCATTCTTCAAAAGCTCAGCAGCCATCCTGGCATCCATATCCTTTTCCATACTCTGTAAATACTTGTTTTCTTTCCAGAGACAGAAATTACATGCACGGTTACCGCAATAGAAATTTTTCTTTCCTTCATAGACCAGGCCGCCACAGACCGGACAGGTTCCCACGCTCTCTTTTTTCTGGAACCTTCCTGTCTCTTCTTCCGGAATGGAGTCACAATGATTTAACATCATGGAAATCAGTTTTTCGATACCTGTCATAAACTGCCCCGGATTCATCTTTCCCTGCTCCATCTCTAACAGTTGGTTTTCCCATTCGGCTGTCATGGTGGCAGACTTCAAGAAATCTGGTAAGATATCGATCAATACCTTTCCGTCCTCTGTTGGAAGGATCTGTTTTCCCTTTCGGGTGGCATACTGGGAATAGATCAGTTTTTCGATGATACCGGCTCTTGTTGCCGGAGTTCCTAATCCTTTCTTTTCTGTGTCTTCATCGAATTCCTTATTTCCAGCAGTTTCCATTGCCGCAAGGAGAGTATCTTCACTGTATGGTTTCGGCGGTGCTGTGAAATGTTCCGTTTTCACTGCCGATACGTTATAAAACTTCTGGTCTACTTCTACTTTGGGAATGCTGTCTTTTCCTGCATCTGCCGGGTTTTCTATGGCAAGTCCGTCATCATTCTTAAAGCATTCCTCATACAGTTTCCAACCGATCTGTTTGACCACTTTTCCTTTTGCTTTAAAAATCTCATCCTGACATCGTACTTCCACCTCTGTCTCCATGAATACATGATCTTCTTCCAT
>UMAE01004037.1_pt1 | contig 12556 bp, 7 predicted proteins | sample 1963621 | NCBI WGS metagenome assembly UMAE01 (sample SAMEA4835907, study PRJEB28245) | human gut metagenome | biome: gut microbiome; material: fecal sample | place: Denmark | collected 2008
AGCGACTCGATTCCTCCGCGCGGAAGATGATAACCTCAATGCTGCGCTCAAGCTCCTCGTCCTGCAGCATATACAGCGCCTCCAAAGCGCCTACCACACCGCACATGCCGTCATAGGCACCGCCGTGAATAACAGTGTCCAAATGCGAGCCAGTGGCCACCGGCGTCAGCTGCGGCTGTTTGCCATCACGACGCAAAAAAACATTGCCCACAGCATCGGTGCGTATTTGCAAATGCAAATCCTGCACCTGCTCCAGAAGCCAGCTCTGAGCCTTTCTATCAAGCGGACTGTAAGCAAGGCGCGTAACACCCTCATCACTGTCCGTAAAAGCTGCCAAACCCTGCAAAAGCTTGGCCACACGCTCCTGATTTACCTGTAACATTTTCATTCCCCCTTCATTTAGAAAAAAATCAACAACAGAAATATAAATAGCATAGATAACAGCTTTATTATACTTGCTTACGCAGCATCATACAAGAGTGACTTTCCATCTGTAAATCTGCAATTATGGAAAGTTTTTTACACTTTTTCTAAAAACTCCTTGCAATTAATGTAAAATCCACGTAAAATTATCATAGCAAAATTTAAGAAAAGAGGTTATTTATTTTGGAACGCAAAGTTATTCAAGTTGAAGAACATCCACCATTACTACTTAATATTCCGTTAAGTATCCAGCATCTGTTCGCCATGTTCGGCTCCACCGTGCTGGTTCCCTTTTTGTTCAAGGTCAACCCTACCACCTGCCTGTTTATGAACGGCCTGGGCACCCTGCTCTACATCTTTATCACCAAAGGCAAAATCCCTTCCTATCTCGGCTCCAGCTTTGCCTTCATTTCTCCTGTACTGCTGATTATGTCCACCTCTGCCTATAATCATGCACAGTCCGGCTTCATCGTTTTTGGTCTGCTGTTCATGCTCTTCTCGCTGACTATTCACTGCGTAGGCACCAAATGGATTGATGTCATCTTCCCGCCGGCAGCAATGGGCGCAATTATTGCTGTTATCGGTCTGGAGCTGGCACCTGTTGCAGCTAACATGGCAGGCTTGACCGGTGATAACATTAATATGGTCAACGTCGCTATTTCCATGTTCACGCTGGCTGTGGGCGTTATCGGCTCCGTTGCCTTCCGCGGCTTCATGAGCATCATCCCGATTCTTTTCGGCGTTGTCTGCGGTTATATTTTTGCAGCTATCATGGGTATCGTCAACTTCCAGCCGGTAATCGACGCTCCCTGGTTCCAGGTACCGCATTTCTACGCTCCGGTTTTCGATATCAACGCTATTATGATTATTGCTCCGGCAGCACTCGTTGTGCTGGCTGAGCACATCGGCCATCTCGTAGTAACGGGCAACATTGTAGACCGCGACCTGATTAAGGATCCGGGCCTGTCCCGTTCTCTGTTCGCCGACGGCCTTTCCAACGTTATCAGCGGCTTTGCCGGCGCAACTCCGAACACTACCTACGGTGAAAACATCGGCGTTATGGCAATCACCAAGGTTTACAGCACCTGGGTTATCGGCGGCGCTGCTGTCATGGCAATCATCCTTTCCTTCTGCGGTAAGCTCAGCGAGCTGATTCACAGTATCCCCGTTCCTGTTATGGGCGGCATCTGCATCCTGCTGTTCGGCGTAATCGCTGCCAGCGGTATCCGCGTACTGGTTGAACGTCAGGTAGATTACAGCAAATCCTCCAACCTCGTAATGACCTCTGTTATTATGATTATCGGCCTTTCCGGTGCGAAGCTCTCCTTCGGTGCCTTTTCCGTACAGGGCATGGTGCTGGCAACTGTTGTTGCTATTATTATGAGCCTTGTCTTCAAGCTTTTTGAATACCTGCACCTGCTGAACGAATAAGACATATAAAGCACAAAGAGGCTTGGACCAAACCCAGCCTTAAACAGAAAAACCAGTGGAATTTTACCGTCAGGTAAATATCCGCTGGTTTTTTAGTGCAAAAAGAGAACAAATAAGTGTGCCTACAGAAACAACTTCTGAAGCTATGATTCTGTTCTTAGTATTCAGAGCAAGAACCATAAATACTTCTTTTTCCATATAACGTAGCTCAAACATCAGGTATGCAGCTACTTTCTTAGGATTACCTAAATACACCTTTTCACAAGTGTGTGAAGCCCCATTTTCAAAAGCACAATACAAGCCAAAACCTTTACTGCCTGCATTCAAGTCAAACCTATTGCATTAAGCTCATCTACAGTTCTGTTCAGCATTTTAAATACTTCATTGTTGTTGTCGCATGTTTACAGATTTAATGTATTCGCTTTCGCTTGTCTGCTCCGCACTGCCGATATTCAGACTGCCGCCGGTTTTTACGCCTACGTCATTATCTGCAACTACGTTGCTGCCTGTGATATTTATATCATTTTTATTGCTAATTGCAATTTCTCAGCGTAAATATTGCAACCGACAACAGTATTCTGCTTAATGTAATCATAAATATCCGTTGTTTTGGACGAAAGCAATCCACTGACCTTGTTGTGCTCTTCATGCAAACGCTCGTGGTATTCTGTTGCATTAGCGATATTTATATTATTTTCGGCAATCAGGTCGGCTTTTCCTGCTTCACTGGCTACGTTGCTGCCTTTAATATTTATATCTTTGCCGCTTGCAATGCTGATATCGTTCTTCGCCGCAATAGTAGTGCCTTTCACAGCTTCATCCACCTGCTTTTTATGGTTGTAATAGCTGCCGCCATGGTTGCCTACTTCGCTTGCCTCAGTAAATATGTTGATTTAAAATTTATTTTTCGGTAAATCATACAAATATGAATTAAATCCATTTCTGCAATCAACAAATCGCAAACTGTAAAAATTATCTTTTTTTATAACAATTAGAGAAATGCCATCCTTTTGATAAAGCATATCTTCACCATCAATGCTTTTCCAACCAGCACACTGTATATTTTCCAAAAATGCATTTTGTGGTAATAACGTAAAGTCACATTGCAATACGACATCTCCAAATAAGTACTGTTTGCTTTCTAATTTAACAACCTCTGTGTCAATTGGTAATTTTAGCTGTAATAATTCAAAATATAAATTTTCTTTCCGATTACTCCTATCATACGCTTTCATATATATATTTAAACACATCATCAGACAAGATAATATTAAATATATGCATATCGCCCTTTTTACACTTATATATTTATTCATTTGTCAGCCTCGACTTTTTTACTAATATGAATACAATATGATTTATTATTCACATAAACCACTTTATATTTTGCATAATCATCAGTATATACAACACTATTGGCGTTTCTTGTTTCCTCACGAAATAATTTAGTAGTATTATTTTTGAATATCATTTTTTCCACATCATTAAAATACAATTCACTATCAAACCAAATCTCTATAATTGCAGTTCTACCCATCACCTTTGCATTTGTAAAAGAAATTCTAAAATTTCTAATAGATTTTCCATTAGGTAACTCTAATTGGAAAATTCTAGGTAGCAATTTATCCATACAGGAAATTTTAAAATCTTTTCCAGTTATATCATCTGTACTCGGAGAAAGTAAAACAGTTAAAAATATAGTACATTGAATCAACAGTATGTATAACAAACTTTTTATTCTCATAATATCACCACGTAATAGAATAATTACCGCCAATGCCAACATTGGAACCCGTACCAAAAGAAATCACAGTATAGTTATCCGGTGTTGTACTATAAGAAAAATTCAATCCTACCGAAGCTGATACTCCCATAGACACACCTTTCATCACTTTATCAAATTCTTCAGGATCCGTTACAAAATAATCGCGTTCTAACGTCCCTCCATTTTTAATAAAATCTATTATTCCAAACTTCGGTTTTAAAACATATAACTTATTACCAGAGCCATCACTAGCAAATGCAGAAATACCACCTTGCACTCCAACAGAAAAGAATACTTTGTCTAGAGTTATAATCATTCCTCCTTGAGCACCAATTATGTCAGCAGCACCTGCTCCAACTTGATATGCAAAAACTGGATCTCCATATTGCCAATTGCTAAAATCTAAGTTTTTAATAAATTCTCCAATAAAGTACCATTGTTCAGCTTCTTTCTTTGAATATTCATTATTCTTCGTCCCACTCGCAGCAGCACTTGCGCCAGCTTGCGTATTACCAGACACTAAGCCACTAATCACTGCTCCTAAGACAGCACTAACCCACTGCGCCTTATCAGGATCACCGCCTGCAACCTTATCTATTTCTTCAATAACTAGCTTATTTATTCCAGCAGCAGTTGCACCAGCAAGAAAATCACCGCTAGTAAGCTTGCTCATAATCCCGCCAACAACTGCATGATAGAGAGCTTTCTGTTCGTTGCTGCCATCCATGTAGTGAATCTCATTATACGCCAATTCGCCAAACAAATTTGCTAATTCCTGGCGTTCTTCAATTTTTGTCTTATCAAAAATCTCGCCAAGCTTATTAAGGCTGTTTGCATTATCACGATTCAGCTTATTGATATCCTGCTTTTGGTTTTCCTTATCACGAATTTCAATTGTACCTTTGCTAATTGTAGCTTTCGTTGTACTCTCAGCTTCTCCGCTTGCAGGCATACCAATATCAGGTGTTATACCTTTTTCATTGTATTCTGCATCATTGTTTTTGTTTACTTTGATGCCAGCTCCACCTGCTTTATAATCCGCTTTATTTTGGATGTCTTCAAAAGTCAGCGTACCAGTAGAAATCTTATTCTTGTCAGCATCAGCAGTACTTGAAATAATACCACCCTTCAAGTCAGTGTTATCTTCTACACGGATATCAAAGCCTTCTTTGCCTGCGTAGATACCGCTTTGGTCGGTTACACTTTCGTATTTGCTGTCAATCTTGCCTACGCTTGCACTGCCACTGACAGCTTTATTGCTGCCAAGACCAACGCTCGCACCAACTGATTTATTGTTTTCCTTATAGCTATTGCTGTCCTGCTTGCTTTCAATATTAAGGCCTCCGCTTACGTTACCGGTAACCTTTTCACCGCTCAGCTTGCCGCCTTTAATGTTGGTGTCGTTACCACTTGCAAAACTCAAATCTCTATTGGCGGTCACATTGCTTTCGTTATAAGTTGTGCCATTTGCAGACACTTCTCCCTTGGACATACTGCCAGAAATGCTGTAGCTTGGGCCTTTGCCAAGTTCCAGGCTTGTGCCAACACTTGCACTGCTGGATTTACTGTTTTGCTCCGTTTTATTCGTATTTTTAGACGCAGTTATATTAAGGTTTTCTTTAGCGTTTAAGGTAACATCCTTGCCTTCAACATTGCTGCCAGTGATGTTAATATCTTTCTTCGTAGAAGTAACATTAACATCCCCGCCCGCCTTTACTTCGCTGGCGTTAGATACTGTTGTTGTGCTATTACTTTCACTCTTGCTCTTCGTTGTGCCAAGGCTGACATTAATAGACAAGTTTTCGGTTACCTTGCCACCGCCATTGCCTTTAATATTTTTGATAGCTTTATCAGCATCCTTGTATCCTTTGACAGCAACTAAAGCACCAAGGCGTTTATCTTCAACATCTGTTGCATGTTTTACGCTGTTCGCTGCGTTATTTACAACATCTACATAACCGCCGCCAACAGAAACACTCAGTCCTGTTCTTTTAAACTCATGCTTCTCCTGCGCATTATAAATGCTGTTGCTGTTTTCAACGCTGACATTTTCACCAGTTATATTGATATCCTTACCCGCAACAACAGTACTGCCTTTAACGTTAGCAGCCTTATCAGCATCCAGATTCACATTGCCTTTAACGCTGCCAACTGTGCTTCCCACCTGTTCAGTGTTCTGGTTGGCATACTGGTCTTTCCTCTTTTCCTTGCCAATAGTAAAGCCTAAGCCGCCTCCGCTAAGAAGTCCGCTTTTCTTGACAGATTTAATATATTCGCTTTCGCTTGTCTGCTCCGCACTGCCGATATTCAGATTGCCGCCAGTTTTTACGCTTACGTCATTATCTGCAACTACGTTGCTGCCTTTGACGTTTGTATCCTTGCCACTTTGAATATCTACGCTGACTGCAGAAACATTGCTGCTTACTACGCCGTTTACATTGCTGTAGTCATAAATATCAGTAGTCTTGGAGGACAGGAAGCCACTGGATTTCTCGTGGGATTCGTGGAGCTTTTCGTGGTATTCATTCTCATTGGTAATATTGACGTTGCCACCTGCAGCAAGGCTGGCCTTGCCTTCATCACTAGTAAGGTTGCTGCCCTTGATGTTAATATCGCTGCCTGCCAAGACAGATATATCCTCTTTGCCTGCTATATTGGTTCCTTTTACCTTTTCCTCCACTACCTTGTCATGGTAGTAGTTGCTACCTCCACGGCTGCCTACATGTGTTTCCTCACTGTAGCTGTCTGTGACGGCATTAAGATTTACGTTACCATCAGCATTTACGTTTACATCTTTATCTGCAGCAATGAGTCCGCCTTGGATGTTGACATCACTGCCTGCGTTGATATTCACATTTCCGCCGGTCATCACGCTCTGCTGGTTCTCAACGCTATGGATTTCCGCAGAGGAACCTTGGCATACTACGCCTACGTGCTTTTCGTTGGCTACTGTTACTATATCAACATTTCTGCCTGCATTCAAGTCAAGGTTATTATCTGCTACAAGCACGCTACCTTTATTGACAATGTCCTTTTCAGCATTGATGCTGAGATTTTGCCCAGCACTAATAGAACCAGCGTTACCTACAGTTTTCTGGTTCAGTCCTTTATACTGGCTTTCTTTCACATTGGCCTCATTAATGATGTTTTCACCTTTGAGGATTGCATCTACTCTGGCACAGATGCTGCCGCCCTTGTTGGTGATGTTCTTGTCTGCATCCAGCTTGACGTTTTCACCAGCGATACGGCCACCAAGGTTATTGATGTTCTCACCTTTAAGGTCTACTGTTCCATCAGCCTTGATGGTGCCAATGTTTTCAATATTCTCTTTGGAGTAGATGGCTACATCTCCACCTACTATGAGTGCTCCGTCATTAGTCAGGTCCTCTGCTCTTACAGAAGCAAGGAATACTTCTGGTACAAGCACCTTCTGTCCGTTTACCTCTTCTTCTACCAGCCATACTATATCACTGGTCAGGGATGCCATCTGCTCTGCAGTCAGGGCTACGCCTATTTCAAGGTTCAGCTCCTCAGCTGCTACGGCACCTGCTTCCATGAGAGCCGCAAACTGCTCCATGTCGCTTCCATAGTCACCAAGATACGGTCTTCCTGTGAGCTTTGCAATCTGCTCGATGACAAACTTCTGCTCAAAATAACCATCACCTAAGCGCTTACTTACTTTTTCAGGGTCAGCCTTCACTCTTTCAAGCAGATAGTCGCTGGACAGGAATTCGTGGTAGTCTGCATACTTCTTGTTGGTTTCAATAAGGTACTTAGCACTGGGGTCATTATTAAGCTTATAAATCTTGCTGTTGATATTAAGGCTTTCAATACCTAAAAGCTTGTCCTGATTCAAAGGATTGTTTTCTGCAGCACTGTTGCCGGAAAGCTTGTCCTCAACATCTGTAGGAACAGTCTTTTCCCTGTCATCATACTGCTTACCGTCTGCTTCCAGTGTCTTGTTGACAGTTTTCGCGGCATTGATTTTCACGCTGCCTGTAGCACCAAGCACTGCAAGACGTTCGCTGTCAGCACCTGGCTCCTGGTCATATACATTATGATCCTCATAAGGAATGACTGTGGTGCCATATACCCAGTGGCAATGTAAATGCATTCTAGTATGCTTCTTATACTTCCAATAATGGTTATCCTGTCCCAAATCATCGTGATGAATCGTACCCTGATAACCAATATTTTCTACTGTATTACCTGCATCAATGATCAAATCCTTGCCGGCCATAATCTTACTGTAATGGTTGGTTACATTATTATCTGCATTAATAGTGATGTTGCCGCTGGCAATGATGTTGGCATCATTGGTTTCTTCCTTAATGACGCCTGTATGTATTGTTCTTCTAAATTCACGCATAGCATCATAATAACGTGAACCTTCAAGATGGGGAATCTTATAGGAGATGTATTCATAGGTAACATCCCAGTCAGTAACAAACTTGTCCTTTACGTTTTCTACCTTTCCTGCGTTTATGGTGATATTCTTCTCACTCTCAATATAACTGGAACGGTTAAGAAGGGTATTTTCTGCATTCAAAGTAAGGTCTCCTGCTGCACTTATTACGGAGCCCTGCTTATAATTACTGTTATTCCTGTTAATAGATATTATCTGCGCTTATCTCACCGCTGCCGCCTACAGCAATCAGTCCGTCCTCATTAATAAAATCACTGTCCGTTCTTTCTATGAGGTTTCCGGATACAAAAATGCTGCCCAGGCTTTGGTTGGTAAAGCTGCCTGCAGAAATATCCGCATCTTTCCCAATACCTATATAGCCGCTGTCTTCGTTGGTAACGCTGCCGACTTCGGCTGTCAAATTGCCCTGTACGTCCATGGCAGATCTGGTATTCAGCATATTATCTGCTACGATTTCACTGTCATTACCTGTATGGATGCTGCCCATATCCTTATTGACAAGGCTGCCAGCAGTGATCTTACTGTTGCCGTCAAAATAGATATTTGCTGCAGTATTGGTTATGGTGTGTTTCCCATTCAGCTCCAGATTCTGACCTGTCATGAGGGCAGTATTGGCATTAGTAATATCCATACCACTTACCTTCATGTTCTGGCCTGCAAGCATGGTGGATTTATTGTTTTCTAAGGATGCATTTATTTTTACATCCATATTCTCTGCTGCAGAGATAAGGGAATTAGCTTCATTTACAATACTTCCTGCAGCGATATTGGCATCTGCACCTGATTTTAAGGTAGACTTCTCCTGATGTAGCCTGCCTGCTACAGTGATGTCCATATCCTTGCCGGATTCTATATAGCCATTTGCAGTATTCTCCATATTTCCTGCATGGAGAACAACGTTTTCCTTGCCGCCTATCTTGCTGGTGTTCTCTAAAAGTCCGTCTGCAGAAATATACAACTCATTGCCCCACAGCTCGCTGCGGTCTACAGTAAGATTATTGGTAACTATATCAAGCCTTTTAGGATTACGTCCGTTAAGTCCATCTCCGTTTACCAGCATGTCTCCCTTAGAGCTACTGAACTTCATATTGCCATCTGCCCAGTTAGTTACTTTGCCAGTAGAGATGATTACATTATCCGTATTGATAAATCCTAAACCATTGACACTTATGCCATTGGCATTAGCTATTACTACACTAGCCCTGTTGCCTGCCACTTCAAGATATCCATTCAGGGTACTTGCCTTGGAACTGGTTACTTCATTTAAGATTACCCTTGCTCCCTTACCTGCAAGGAACATATTACGGTCTATGTACCCGCCAAGCTCTGTCTTGACGTACTTGGTAGCATTATTAAGGATAAGTCCGCTGGACTTGATATTAAAATCACTGTACAGGTTGCGGGATACACCATTGGCGTTTACTTCAGCAATCTGGACAAGGTCTACACCATTTGCGGCATGGTCAATTATGGGCTTGTATTTTCCGTCCGCATTTGCGTCGGCTACAAGTCCTAAGCTTTCATCTTTTACCTTGTCCTGCTTTACTGTACCAGCTACATCTGAAATATCTGCTATTTCAGGATTGCTAAGTTCATCCGGTGTTCTAGGCGGTTCAGGCTTTGGAGGCTCTACAGGCTTATCTGGGTCTGTTTCCTTTATGGAGATGCTGCTATCGTCCTTGGCCTGCAGATTTTCCTTGCTGTATTTTACCTTTTCACCTGCAATTGCGATGCTGCCGTTAGTAGTATAGATACTGCCCTTCACATCCAAAATATTTTTGGCAGCTATATCTATGCTGCTCATAGCATTTATGCTGCCGCCTAAGGTAGCTGCACCTTCATTTACACGAATGGTAAGGTTATTGGAAGCATCCAGTACACCTGTATTATTCAGTCCCTTGGCTGCATTTATGGACAGATTGGCAGAATTACGTTTAAAAATACCGCTGCCTTCTACCTCTTCATATTCCTCGCCAGCTATAAGCTTGCCACTGTTTTCTAAAGCCCCACCCAGTTCAATATCTACCTTGCCACGAGCAGAAAGAGCCGCCTTGTTTTCTATATCACTGTTATTGGCATCTATGATGATATCACCACCAGATGTTATGCTTGTCATGACATCTGTCTGAACACCATCTATTTCTATAGTCTCACGTTTATTTTTATCAAATACTATCTTGCCGTTATTGGTGATGCTGAGATTCTTTTGGGCAGCAAGATTGCCACCTATCTTCATTCCCAATCCCTGATTGGTGCCAACAAGGCTTATTTTGCCTGCATACATTCCGCCCAGTGCACCAATATCTAGATTAACCCCGCTACCCTCGCTATGTAGCGGTGCTGCAGGATTGCCGTTGGCGTCTATCTGATTCTTGCCTGAGATTACGTTTATCTCATCCTGTGCCCAGGTTTCTGCGTTGATATCTGCTGCATAGGCATAGATATCCAATTTGCTTGCAGGTGCATATTTGTATTGACCGGTTGCCTCGTCCAATATAGGCATGATACCTGCACCAACAACGTTTATCTTTCCTTTTTCTACAGTAAAGCCATTAAGAGTTCCGTCCGTGTTGATATTGGGCCTGCCTGTAGTAAGGACTGCACGATCAACGTTGATAAAGCCTGCTCCGTTGACGTTGATACCGTTGTGGTTGGCTATGATAAAGTTCGCCTTGCTGCCTGCTATTTCCATAAAACCGTTAAGGCTTGTAGCACCAGTGCCAGTTACCTCCTGCAAAATGGTCTTGGCTGCATTGCCTGCCAGATTGGCATTGACATTAACCTTGCCTGCAAGAGCTGTATCTACAGGTGATTTTCCGGCATTGTTATTGAATACAAGGCCTTCCTTGCCAACATTAAAGGAACTTGCCTTGTTATGGGACAAGCCTGCAGCATTAGGTGCTGCAATATCCACCACAGGGGCAGATGCCTTTGGTGCAGCAAAAGCAGTATAGCATGGCAGTGCTGCCTGCATCTGTAACGATACTATTATTGCATAAGCTATAAGCTTCTTTTTACGGCTTGTAAATCTTCCCATGATTACGCACTCCTTAAACCGAATCTAAATACATAGCCCTGTTAGGCTGTCAAATCTGTGCTGTAAGAGTAAATCCGTATGTTCTGCTGTCGCAGGTAAATCCATCTGGTTTCTTGATAGGCCAGCCTACAAAAGCATCATAATTAAATATTCCTACCTGACCACGCATACCAATAGCTCCACCTACCAGCTCTGTACCTAAAAGATATTCAGTAGACGGGCCAGATACCTTGCCGTAGTCTATAGCAAGGTAAATCTGGTGTGGATAGTGTTCTATAGGAAGCCGGAGTTCGTTTCTGATAACGATACCATCTTCTGCAGACAAGGTCTGCTCTCCGTCAAATCCACGTACACTGTACCAGCCACCAATAGAAAAATACTCGCTTCCATAGATTCGCTGATCAGCCTTCTGTGCCCTTACGGTCAGATTGTACTGAGCATCATAGCCTTCACCCATAGAAACAGGTGCTATGAAGTTGGCGTTAAAAAGATACATGTTATATTGTGTTGTAGCTTCACAGCTCATACCATCTGTCGGTCCGGCATCGGCAAACCACGGCAGTCCCTTCTGCCATTTCAAAGAGGTATCAAGTACACTTGGGCCAAGATACTGTCTATGGTTAAAACCAACCTGCATAGCTGTTGTCTTCTGTCTCTGAACCTCAATCTCTGTTCCATCTATATAGCTGTGACGTGTCTTATGGACAAAGCCAAGCTCAAAGTCCGTTTTATAAGTCCTGCCACGATTTACTAAATGAGTCCATGTAAGAGAGGTATTGGTAAATTCACCACTTGATACAAAGGGGTTTACAGCATACTCTACAGTCTGGTGATAATCATTCTTGCGGTGACTGAAGCTAATCCTTTCGTTGCCGAATGGGACAGAATAGTACAAGCTGTTGGCACGAGTACCCTTTTTCTCACCAGACTGGGTAGCATCTTCATTCCAGCTTACATAGAACAAATCATTTGCTGAAAAAGGCTGTGATAACTGAAAACCACCAGTCATCTGAACCTTACCAGTCTCATCCGTACCAGAATTATCTACAGTTGCAAACAAACTCCACGGCTTGCTACGTTTTATCTCGATAACCAGTTCGCTTTCTCCTTCCTTAGCTCCCGGCTTTATCTTAATATCTGCATTCTGATTAGGTACATTATTGAAATTATCTATAGCCTGCTCAATATCCCTTATATTAAGCAGCGAACCTCTAACCATTGGCATTGCATTATGCCAGGTTCCCCATGTTTCTTCTTTAAAGCGGACATCTGAGATAATGCCAGGCATTAAAGTAAAGAACATCTTGCCATTAGACAGATCCTGCTGCTCAACATATACACGAGTAGTTACATAACCACGATTCACGATTTCCGCATTAATGCGTCCCATGAGTTCGTTAACACCCTTAACGCCAATCTTTTGACCGTTAAAATTTGCAAGATATTGATTAATCCAAGCGAATTTATAGCCGAA
>UMAE01008413.1_pt1 | contig 12420 bp, 20 predicted proteins | sample 1963621 | NCBI WGS metagenome assembly UMAE01 (sample SAMEA4835907, study PRJEB28245) | human gut metagenome | biome: gut microbiome; material: fecal sample | place: Denmark | collected 2008
GACGCACAGCGGCGTGTCGCCGTCGTCGTTTTTCACATTGGGGTCCGCGCCTCTTTCCAGCAAAATCCCCACGGCTGTCATGTCTCCGAAGTAGCAGGCCGTATGCAAAGGGGTATTGTTCTTTCGGCTTTCGTCCAGGCTGTCAAGCGGGACATCCCGGTAGGCTTCGTATAATTCGGAAGGTTCCGAATCGACGGAAGTGTGCAGCCCGTAGATTTCTTTATTGGTTATCATTGTCATTTTGAGTGTTGATTAATGTTTCAATATGCTTGTATTTCCTGCCCAGCCGGTTGGAAATGGCCTTGACTTCACTGTATAAGTGCAGTTTGAAAGCGGCTTCCGCCTTCAGGCGCAGGAGCCGGGTGTATGCCAGCGGTTCGGGAGTGCCTTGCGATATGGGGCAGAACGGTGATTCCTCGTCATGGAGGTAATGGATAAACGCTTCAGGAAGTCTTTCCGTGCCGTGGCCGGCATTCATGGGGACAAGGCGTTCGGCTTCACAAAGCAGCCTGTGGCACTCATCGTACCATTCCACCATGAAACAGCAGAGGGCTTTGTTGTACAGTAGCTTAAAATCCTTGGCCGGAATACGGTCAAAGCACACATAGGCGGAAGAAAAAGCCTTGTTGCTTAGGGATGAAACTCCAGCAGCGAACAGCTTGTCCGCATCTTCTTTAGGTATGCCTGGGGTATTTGCAAACTGTGTCATATCAGAAAGTTTATTGGAATTTATAAATGACTTTTATTAAGTAGCCATGCTGCCTGCCACATTTTGTTGATTTAATGATCTAAGATTAAATACTGTATTGTATTATTTTTCCATATAAAGCTGAAGCTATAATCCAAATCATATGTGGTGAAGGTGATTTCCCAGCTATTGTTGTATTTCTCGGATAATTTGATTTCTTCAGGATAGAATCTGTTTTGCCACGAGGCATATATTTCTTCCTTATGTGCCAACCGGCTTTCATCAGGCAAGCGGCTTCCCACTCGCTCATTCACTGATTTCCAGTTTTCCAGCAACACCTGTAAATCCAATATCTGCCTGGGTAATGGAGCCGAAGTGTCTCCATCCAGCCAAATCACTGTTTCAGCCGAATATGATGGCAACTGTAATGTACACCACCAGCCGCATCGCTCGTTCGGCCACCAATCGCAAACTTTGGAATGAAAAACTCCCAAGCCTTTTATCGCATATTCTCTTTTTCTTCCCAATAAAGCAATTGCCAGCTTCTTGATATGATTCATTGTTCTTGTTTTAAGTGTTATTTGAGAATGAGTTTTATGGTTTGAAAAAGAACACCGGTTGGGGCTACCTTTCCTTGCAGCCGATGAACTTGCTTTTGTATATGGCATACTCTACCGTATAAACAGCCAGTTTCACGCCTAAGAACATGCCAACAAGCAATATATATGCTACAAAACAAAAATGATTATACAGGAGGTCTGTCAAGAATATAGGTATCAGCAGGGCCGTGATTGTAGCGTTCTGAAACCATTTCTGTACTTTCAATAACAGGTCAATGTACAAGTGATTCTCTATGTAGCTGAACCCCCATCTGTAATTATGTCGTTTCAGGTAAGACAACGAGAACCATAGTCCTGTAAGTGAAGCGATAAGGGCTACATACCACCATGCATCCATGTATGGGAACATGCTTTTTAAGAATGTCAGCAGAACAATGCCAATGATGCTGCATTCATAGACTATTCTTACTTTTGTTGTATTATTCATATATATATATATTGTTTGTAGAAACGCCATTGGGTTGAAGCACCTCCGCATACGAAGTATTTCTGTATCTTCCGGCGTGATTTTACGAAAATTTGATTTTCATGCCAGAACCTCGATGTAGCTGTTCTTGACAGCAGCCATCATAAAAGGCATTTTGATATATCCGTTCGCACATACGATTCCTCCTGCAATCGGAATAGTGCCGGTACTTCGCTTTCGGGTCTTCCGGTATTCGACACATTCTGACCGACCTGCCCGGAACACACAGCAGGCCATTCCCGGATGCTCTATCCGGATGTAATACGCATCATGTTTTTCTTCCATGTACAGAAGGATGCTTCCTCTTTGTTTCTGAATCTTATCCATGTTGCCGAAACTAAATTCATATGCGCAAATATAGCAAAAGGATTGCAAAAACAAACTGACCGGTCTGTTTTATTGTGTTAAAACTTATAAGAAGGATGATTTACAGATATGGTTTTTACCGGAAATCTGCTTTCAGACCTTCAGTAAAGAGCAAAGGAAATGAAGCCTCTTTGTGTAAATCGCCTGATATTCAGCATTGAAATCTACCGATACCCTCCGTACCGTTGATGCCTTCTCAACATGCGGCTTAAATCTTTCAACTGCACAATTCCTTTCGTATTTCCCGAAATCCGATTCCCTGCAATACTTTGAAAGGAGCATTGTAAGATGCTGTCCTTCTGCTGCCAACTACTGAATTCTCTGTTATACAATTCTCAGCCAATGGCGATGCGTTATGATGAAATAAAGCAATATGACCCAAAGAGGATAAATCACCCAGGACATGATGCAGGAGAACCTTTGACTGCCAAACAGCAATGGCTTTTCCCGCATTATTTCAATTCCCCTTTTCTTTTTGATGTAATGCCTGCTCATGAAATGATACATGATGCAATAGATTAGGATGAAGAAAATAAACGGCAAATCATAATCGAAGTTATCTTTGACCAATGGATAAATCAACACTATTGCAGGTAAAAATAATAGTCCGCAAAATAGCATCACAGTTCTTTCATGCGGGTTTTCCAACCGAAATTTGTCCCGGTTGAATATGAAGAATTGATAATACATTGCATCGAAGAAGAATTTTATCAGTCTGATTGCTTTCATGCTTGCTTTACATTATGGAAAAAAACGATATATTATCGTCAGGGCGGTCAGGATGATGTGTTCCCAAAGGCAGACCGTATTATATCTCATCCGATATAAAGCAGATATGCCTATACCGACAACTGCCCAACAGACGATTATCCAACAGGAAACGATGTAATTGCAGGAGGATTCGTAAATCCATCCGAAGCCTTCGCCTATGGGATAGAGTTCCGTATGCCTCGTGAACTGCAAGTAATTACTGATGCCTGCCCATAGCATCAACAGGCAGCATAACGCCCATATCGTCCTTGCTATCTTTTGCCAATGAATTATTTGTCCCAATTTATAATATCCGGCAACTAATCACTATTGGGGTGATTAAGTCGTTTGCTGCCGGCATACAGTTTCATAGCATAAGAAATAATCATTACCACCGTAAGATAAGTCATGATGATTGCGCCAACAATCCAACAAAAGTAGAAGTTGTTTTCATCAGACGGTATCATATTCTCCGGCAGTACCCCTGTGCGTTCATATTCCGCTTCGTATGTGCCAAGTGTTGGCAGTGCGCTAAACCATAATAGGCTCCAAAGGTTAAAAACAGCTTGCAGCAGAAGAGCGGACAACCGACACAACGTATTGCGTATCGCTATATCATACAATATATAAATGGGACAAATGCCAATTAGTGCCATCATGCTTACCAAAGGTCTGCGGTCGTCATGGGCAATCCATTCTCCCCCTTGCATTTCTATCGCATAATATTCAAAGTATAGAATAACAGCGAAAAGCAAGAAGTATATCGTGAACTTTATGACATTGGCTTTTCTCATTGAATTTGTATTTCAAGTTGGCAATCCTAATCCACCGTCTAAAATTACGGAAAATAATGGAGAGACTGACCATACGGCCGGATTATTTTATGAATTATCCATACCGATTGGTTAAATACTCGCAAATGAATAGGTACATTCCATAAATTACAATAGACAATCCCATATAGACGAATGCCCTATGAGGGAATATATCCAGATGATTGCTCCATAGCAACACAGGCATTATCACCGGGAGTGCTATCAGGAATTTTCTTCGGGTAAGCCGTAGGATGGACATGCCCGCCAGCAAAGTCAAGAACAGAACGGCAATGCTGAACCGGAAGAGGATGCCTATCGAAACGTCCATGTGCGCAATCGGTTTGCATACATTGATTTGATTGAGGCATACGCAATATGCCGTACAGCAGATTATATTCAATATGACAGGGACAAGTATTTTCATGTCATTCAATACCGTACAGCTTCTTTTTGGCGCAGACAAAAGAATTCCAATCCTGGAAAAGTTCTTTGATGCGGTTCACATATTTGTTGCCTTTCTTGTAGTCCCAATCCCAATGTACCCAAACCGTGTGGTATTTCTGGTTCGTGTCCACCGAATAGTGGTGCGTTTCCATTAGGATGTCGTCAATGTGGTTCCTGAAATCTTGGATGTTGTCCCAAGTGGAGAACTCCGGGTCGTATTCCTCTCCCTCCTTGAAATTCTTCGTCATATACTTTGTTTCTTTGTAATAGGTGCGGGATATGGATTCGTATTTCTCCAAAGTGTCCAGCGGCAATGTTTCAATGTCGTATTTCTCCACCATCTTGCGCAATTCGGAAGTGTCGCAGGGTGCATTGCTTACTACAAAGGCTTCGTGTTTCATGCCATCGTTCAGTCTTGTGAGAATCGGATAAAACTCCGTCGGTTTGTCAGGATTGTACCCGCAAGCCAGCCATTTCCACATCAGCAACCCTGCTGCGAGGATGGTCAGGATAAGTATTGTTCGCTTTTTCATGGGCAACTTGGGTTTAGCATACATATCAACTTATTTATCAGTCTTTGATTGTAAGATATGCCATAAGCCCCAACAGTATTCCGTCTTGCTGTGGCTCTGGTAGCAATTATCTTCATCTAAATAAATATCCAACTTCCAAAAGTCCAAATCCTCTTTGCGGATGACATCGCCGTAGTTATCTATGAAAACAGCCACCTCGTCCTCCTCTTTCCAACTCCAAAGGTAGGGCAACCTGTAGCGGACAGTATGATTTTCGATATACAGTTTCTCCAAATCCCCATCTGCCGTACAAACTATTTTTCCCAAATACTTGCTCTCTTGTGGAGTATGGAAGATAATGGTCGGATGAAGCTCACGATATAGCCACCCCGACAGCACAAGGGCAGCTATAACGGCTATTGTCTTTACCAATCCTTTATGTTGTTTCAATCGGACAGTCATATTCTCCATTTTGGTTGCCAATGATTCAGCAGGAAACAGTTCGACCTTATCCTGCGTTATGGGTTATGTTTCAGTCTGATACAAGCGTTATCTCGCCATCGCCTCATGCGCTGTTAAGCAACAGATAAAAAGTCGCCAACTGGACAATCAGAGAAACGACATAGATGCCGTAATAGAGCAGATACTTTTTCTCCTTTTCGAACTTGATGAAATACTTCTTGTATTTGTCGTTCTTGAATAAGAATATTTCATTGATATAATATCCGCATATCATGAAGACTACGAGCAATGAATAAAAAATGATGCCGTTTTCCAAAATAATACGCACTAATTGTACCCTTAGTATTTTGGTGCAGGCAAGGCAGGCAAGACTGAATATCCAACAGATGATGATGAATGGGGTGATAAGTGCCCTACTGCTGTAAGGAAGATAGATGCCTTTATCCATTCCGGCTTCTTCTGCTTTCTTACTACTCGAAACTAAGTATTTTATGTAGCGGTTATCCCATTTTGAGAGACTTAGCCAATAGAAAGGGTTTAGTATCCTCCAACAAAGGATGAACAGCAGCTTATAAGTGCAGTAATAATTGATATTGTAATATTTCTCCAATAACTTCCTCATACTTAATAAAAAATGATGCATCCCACTTTGTTATACGATTCCAAGCCAAATATCCAGTAACACGCCAACAGGTACAGGATGAGAAATACGATAAAGCCTATCCTGAATTTGAGTTCTTTCCGGGTGGGATGAAACCATTTTTTTATGCGTTCACCTGCTGTCTGCGGTCGTGGCATCAGTATGTCCGCCACTTCCTCAAAGGTCTTGCAGGCGAAAATCGCCTGCCGGAACTCGTCCACGCTTTCCCAGCTTTCTTCCTTGAACCACCGTGTCTTGGGGTATCGCTCCGTTATCAGTTCTTGCAGCTTTTGCAGCGGGAACGGTTCGGGGTTGTCCTTGTACTCGTATTCAATGGAAATCACACGCCCCTGCATTCCGGTAAAATACCCGAATATCCCTTGCCATTTCACTTTATGCGCCCCCGTTTCAACATATTTCGTCCCCGTTGCATCCACTACGATATAGTTTTTCCGCTTCTTTAACAACTCGGTATTGGTCGTTGTGTACAATTTCTCCGTGCGGAACACGTATATCATGTTGCCTTTGGTGGAAAAACTGAATATCGGGTATTTTAACTTCGTCTTCATCGTAAAAAATTGGTAATGGGTTGGTGCGGAACAGCGTTTAGCTGTTAGCTCAACCTTGTTAGCGATCTTTACTTTCTGAATCAGACAATCTTGTTAGCCTACAATACTGGCGGAAATCAGAAAGGTAGAACGAATATTGCGGATATTCGCGTAATACTGGCACGACCTTTTCTAAAAAGGCATTAACGTCATACAACAGAAAGTCCATATAGCAACAACAGGTTCCCATTGCACCTCCCAACAGAAGCCCCAGCCCTTCCGGATTCAGAATTTCTTTCGTAATCCTATCCTCCAATGCATACCGGAAGCCTAAAACTAATTTTCTTTGTTCAGCACTTGTATTGTCATATGGAAATGCAAGAAATACAGCTTGCGCTCCAAACCGATTGATTTTATCAAAGATAGTCGTGTCGTTTTCGTAATACTGGGAAATCAAGTGAGAAAAACAGGTAGTACCGATAGCCACATCATACCGTAACTCTTCATTTTCTTCCGGCTCCAATTGATAGGTAACAAAAACATCCTTTGGATTTTCAAACACTTCTTTGCCATGTTCTTTTAATGTTTGCGTGATATGCCTACGGAGTGCCGTAAGAGGAAACATATCGCCTTTCAATTCATCAGCACGTTCAACATCTGAAATATACCTAAAAGCAAGACCTTCGCCTAACATTATTTCCATCATAATACAAAAAGTGCCATATCCTTGTTCTTCAGGCAAAGAGCATAAACCCTTTTCATAAAACGAAACAGCAAAATCATTTTGCTTGTCATCATAATTGGCACATACATAGACTTCCTCCATATTCACTTTAATCCCATGCATTCGGAATTCGAAAGAAGTATCCATTCCTGGATTATAAGGGAAGAAATGCCATTTGTTTTCCAGCGATTCCGGCATTCGGGATATTAAATAAGGATAGAGATAAAATAGGTGCTCATTCCCTTCTATTGAAAAAGTAAATTCATAATTGCCACCTATATTGAAATGCACGTCTTTTGCTATCAAGTCAGTACCTTGCTCAATAAATCTAACAACCACATCACCATCATATTCGTTACGTTTTTCGACCATTCTCGAAAGTTCTGCTTCATTCTGCAAAAACCATGACCAAAAAGCGTCAACCCTACTCTTAAATGGTACTTCTATATTGCATTGACGAATAAAATCAATCGTGTCTTCATCTCCTGGTGTCAATTCATCGGCTTTTGTAAAATAAGACAATGCTTCCCTATTCCTGCCAAGATAATAGAGAGCATAGCCCATTCGATAATTCCAGTTGGTATCCGACTCACCAACTTCTCGAATTGATTCAAGCAAGACTAATGCCTTTTCATACTCACCATTATAATTGTAAGCTCGTGCCAATAATCCGATTTCTTCAAAATCCCTGTTTGCTGGAGAGATTCCTTCTAAGAAATCAATTACATTCTGGTGTTTATCGGCTTCTGTCCAACTATCAATTTGTCGTTTTAGTTCTATATTCATAATTATATCCTTTATTTGATTGTTAATGGTTTGGTGAGGAACAGCGTTCAGCTGTTATCTCGACCTTGTTAATAATAGAGTTTATTATAGTAAACATCAAAGTTGGTTGTTTGACTTATAAATAATCAACACTCCATTTATCCTCACTTAAGAATTTCCTTTTTTTACTATCTATCAAATACTTATTATTTTTTTTGACGACAATATACTGTAGATATTCGTCATCAGTTCGTGTTGTCACAAAAAATTTATTTTTCCTGCTTTCTTGTATATCTATTATTTTTTCCTTATTTGGATCATAGTCATAACTTCCTTCAAGTCCCCATGACAAAGCATTCGGGCGGCTCATTTTTCGTTCCTTGTCTGTACAATATTTACTAATGATAGAAGCAACCATTTGCTTTATCTTATGCTCTGTTTCGTCCAATTCTAACTGGTCTTCGTCAAACTCGTTACAATACTTCTCCCATTCATTCATTTCTGAAATAAAATCTATAACAAGTTCTTCAAGTATTTTTTTCGTAATATCGTCCATACTTTAATTATCTTTATTATTAATGGTTCAGCAGGGAACGGTTTGTCCGTTATCCCGCTTCGTTAATGGTAAATTATATTTTTCCCTGTCTGTGCAATGCCTCTATGAAAAAGCAAGTAAAGGTTGCCATTATATATGCAGTAAGTGCCCATGCTCCAACTTTACGTTGCACAGAGTTTTCATCCTCATACTTGATTATAATTCTTCTGTACCTTTTCTTGAAGAAAAATCTGCCACACAGCAATGCTATTAAACTGCCTTCAATGATATAGTATTGAGTATCGGACGGATAATCAATGATTCCGTATTGGGTTAATATACCCCATACGGTTAATACATTTGTACTTAACATGACCGAAAACAAAAGCATTGCCAAAAATGTGGCTCCTTCCGATACAGAAGAATGAAGCCATAATCTATAAAACCTATAATATAAATAGTCTATCATAAAGTTACCATTAATGGGTTGTGAATAGCAGACCGTTAGGGCAGCTCATTCGCTTGTTACCAACTTTTTATAAACATCCATCATTATAAGATTTCAAGAACTCATCAATCAATGATTTCGGATTACTTCTTGTAGTCCACATAATAGGTAAGTCGTAATATTCCAATTCGTGAACAATGACAGGAACTTCTTTACCTAATTGCTCTTTTATGACACCTTTTTTATGAAGTTCTTGAATAACAGAAATGATAATATCCATAAAGACCGACTGCATTTGGTCGTCTTGTTCATCCAACTTATTTTCTTCTCCATTTTTTTCGGCTCTCGAATACTCTTGTTGAGTATAGAATAAATTGGCTTCTTTAAAATACAGACGGAGATTCTTATCATTGCCGCCAATAGTACCCACTTCGTTTTGTAGCCAAAAAGCATAATTCCATTTGGCTTCCATTAAACTACTGGCATTCCTTTTTGCTACTTCCACTTGAGTTAAAGTGTTATAGCCTATTGTAATAACAGGACATCGGGGGTCGTCTTCAAGATTATCTTTCCAAAAGGAAATAGCATAGATATCTTTGATGTTTTGTTTCCCCATTTTCTTAATCGCTTTTTCTGCTTTTGTATAAAAGCTTTCAAATAATGTTTCTCTATTCATGATTTATATATTTTAGTTGGTAATGGTTAGAAAGGAGCATCGTCAGATGCTATCTTTCGTTGTTACTAACTTATTTATATTTTTCAATCCGATAAATTATTGATACTTCATAACTTGCTCGATATTTAGAACTGATAAAGAAAGAGCATTAAAAGAAGCCCAATAGTCGGTACAACATATCTGACACTTAATACGGTCTTGTCCGAATATTTGGTGTTATAAACATTGTCTTGATATTTTTCCAACAAAGCCTTAATCCTTTTTTTGCTATAATATAGGTATATTACAGGCCAAGGGAGAAAACAGCCTATTACTCCTATTACAATTCTTTCTTCTCCGGAAGTATTTGGCAAAAAGAAATCTCCCGTTAAGAAAAACGACAGTATCAGCACGGCAAACAAATAAGCCATTGTGACAATTTCAGCCAATATGCACGTTGCCCCAAAACGGGGAAATTCTTCTCTCTTTATGCAAACCATGTAATACCTGAAAAACAAGTAGTCAATAATCGTTTTCATCGGCGATTGTTCTAAAACATAAATCACATTGTTGTTAGTAATGGTTCAGCAGGGAACGGCTTGCCGTTACCCTGCATTGTTCGTGATATTTTTACCATAATTCTTCTGCGGAGAAATCACCTAAGAAGAAATATAGCAGCATAATGATACTGAACAAAATATACATGCCTATCGAAAAGCATACTATCAATATTATTTTCTTTCCGATACTGCACTTTTTTTCCCTAAACAAGAATAGCGAGAGTAAAATCGCTATGAGTATAATAGTTATTGCACATACAATCATATACCTATATTTTGAATTTGTAAATTATGCTGTTATCACTAATGGTTCAGCAAGGAACGGCTTGCCGTTACCTTGCGTTGTTAGCTGTATTTTAGTCAAAAGTCATGTAACACAAACAGACTTTTAACAAGATAATTTTCTACTGTCCATACGGCATAATATCCACCTGCACCGTCACTGTTCTGTGTGCTGATGAACAGAGTGTTTCCATTACCCAATGCTACGACAACATTGTTTTGGTTCGGTTCGTATAGATGCGTTATATATGCTGTTGGAAATTCCAATATCCCGGCAGGGTACTTGACGGTGATAGATTCATATTCTTTATTTGGAATATTATTATCTATACCTATTAAATCAGAACAACCGTCAATGCTCCGAACAAAACCTGTGTCCAAATCATAAACAATGGAGTGTCGTTGGAGATTAAAATCTCGGAAACCTATTTCTACGGTTAATGTGTCGTTGGCATATACAAGATAATTATCCGTACTTTGCGGCTGTTTCTTTAACTGTGGCAAATCTGGTAAATAACAGATGCGGCTTTTATGGATTTCTCCTATATGGGTATTTCCATTCGGATAAGTTTTGGTTATACCCGTTTCGGCTCCATATTCTACGCTATGCCATTTTTTATGGTTCTTTTGTGCATCCCAATCGACAAACACATGATTATCCAATAATTTGTCTATTACTGTTCCATTTGTGTCACGTACATTTGTATATCCGTCCGCATCCTGAATGACACCGAAGAAACGCTGTTGTTGTGCTTGTATAGGCAAACAAAACAGAAATGCCAGTATGTAGAAAATAATCATTTTCATGCTTATATTACAGCTAATGGTTTGGTGAGGAACAGCGTTTAACTGTTGGCTCGACCTTGTTACAGACTATTTTATTAACTTAATTCCATTTCCAATATCGTATATACCTGACCTTTGGCATTGCGAATAAGTATGGAAATGAAATCAAAAGCATTACATTTTAGATACTCTTTGTTTACCCAGTCGCCATTGATTAGTTGCACTTGTTGGGTGGTTGGGTATTCATCATCAAAATCGGTATTACTGCATCCAAGAATGATAATTTCAAATTCAGTTTCAGCATCTTTATCTACAAACTGAATTTCATGAGATAATGGTCGTTCTCTCTTATCCTCTATTAGTAATGCTTCATATCCATTATACCTTTCATCGAAAAGAGTAATCTTTTCTCCTGAATTTACTGAATACGCATATATTGCCAAAGGGAAATTTTGCTTGTTTGCCATGTAATTATCAGTTAATTCACCACAAAAATAAAGTCTGAATTTAGTTTCATGTTGTGGTGATATTAACCGACCTTTCCAATACACAGGATTATTAAACCATGAATCTTCTATCAACTCAGGAAAATAATCTTTGTGTATGATGAATGGTTTTAGATAATCCGGTATATATTCCATATATTTCTGTATTAAGTTGTCTGTAATGGGTTGCAGCTTGCCGCCGTGAGGTGGCACAGGTGCTTGTTAGCAACCTTGTTCAAAACACATCATTTTCCCACCATTTATCAAAAGTTCGTGGACAAACCTTGCGAATAGATTCTTCATTATCTTCTTCCCATTCTAACTCTATTTTGTGAGTATATTGAGGTAACAAGTAGTTTTCTTCTACTGTATAAAAGAAATCTTCATCACCAGTTCGTTCTTCAAGGACTTTTTGAACGGCGTAATTCAAATCCTCCTGTTCTGGATAGTCATCCCCTTCTGGATCTTCAAGTTCCGAGAATACATCACACAAGGTATCTGCATTTTCCAATGCATTGTAAAACACTTTCTGCCCCTGCACGATAAGCCAAAATCGAAAATAATCAAATCCGTCATCGCTGCATCCGCCAAGCACAACGTAAGCAACAGCCCAGAGTTCCTGCTTATAAGATATATGGCAGAAATGTATCCACCAATAACGGAACCCGAACAACTCCTCCTCGGAAAGTGGAGTAAGGCACTCTTTCAAATTTCGTCCACGATTTGAATTTTCTATGATTGTCCAGAACTGTTCTTCTGTCATCAATTTTGAGGCATCTTTTTTCATTTTCTTTCTTTTTTATGGTTGCTAATGGTTTGGTGAGGAATAGCGTTCAGCTGTTATCTCGACCTTGTTAACGATTTTATTT
>UMAE01014995.1_pt1 | contig 11536 bp, 3 predicted proteins | sample 1963621 | NCBI WGS metagenome assembly UMAE01 (sample SAMEA4835907, study PRJEB28245) | human gut metagenome | biome: gut microbiome; material: fecal sample | place: Denmark | collected 2008
GCCGGACTGGATTGTGCGCTACCTGGTGCAGAACACGGTTGGCAGGCTTTGGGTGCAGTCCCATCCAGACAGCCAGCTGTACAAGAACTGGGACTACTATATTCAGCCTTCGGAGGATGGTTCCACTGAGAACGAGGATATTCTCAACATTCAAACGCCTGAAGAGCTAACCGTGTGCGATCCCGCATGCGGCTCCGGCCACATGCTTACCTACGCGTTCGACCTGCTGTATGAGATCTACGAAGAAGAAGGGTATGCGTCGAGCGATATTCCCAGATTGATTCTCAAACACAACTTATACGGCATGGAAATCGACGAGAGAGCCGCAAGCCTTGCCGCCTTTGCCCTGACCATGAAGGCACGCTCCCGTTCCCGCAGATTCTTCAAGAAACAGGTGGAGCCGAACATTCAGCGCATTGCGCCGATTTCGTTCGAGGAAGGCGATGTCGCCGATCTGAATGACCTATACCAAGTGGATTTGGACTTCACGGTATGGAATACCTATGCGAAGGCGGATGTGTACGGTTCGCTGATTCAGCCGCCACAGGAGCTTGTTGAATTGGCGGCGTCATCACCGGAAAGCGAGGATGGCATCGATACGTTGTTCGACCCACTTCTGCGTGAACATGCAGAGGACGTATTTACTCAAACAAGGTACCTCGCACGTAAATACGTGGCAGTAGTGGCGAACCCGCCATATATGGGTGCGAAGAACATGAGTGGCGAACTCAAACAGTTCGTGCAGGACCATTATGAGGATGGCAAGGCTGATCTCTTTGCGGCATTCATTTATAGACTGTTTGAGTTGGTGCCTAAGCATGGGCAGCTTGGCTTCATGACTCCTTACGTGTGGATGTTCATATCTTCCTATGAGCAGATGCGTCAACGGATTATCCGACAGGAACACATCAGTTCATTGATTCAACTGGAATATTCCGGATTCGAAGGCGCCACCGTTCCAATCTGCACCTTTACTTTGGAAAAGGGATACAGCAGTAAGAAGAGCGCATTTGTTAGACTTAGCGATTTCGTAGGTGCAAAACAGCAAGGACCTCGTGCGTTGGAGATTATCGACGCACATAATAATGAGCAATCCGCGCATTCGGATATGCGCAGGTATTTCTTCGAGGTGAGCCAGCGCGAATTCGCGCAAATCCCCGGCTCGTCAATCGTCTACTGGCTCAGCAAACCCATGCTCGAGGCTTTCGCCAAGGGACAGCAGCTTCAGACGGTTGCTTCGCCACGTAAAGGATTAGACACAGGATTCAATGAAAGGTTTTTACGTCATTGGTTCGAAGTGAGTCTTAATGAAGAATCTGCATTTTCTATAAAACCTGGAGCAATTTGGTTCCCCTATAATAAAGGCGGTGAGTATCGTAGATGGTATGGTAACAAAGAATTAGTTATCAATTGGGCGCATAGTGGGCGATCAATAAAGAGTATGAGCGTTGCTGCTACTCGAAAGTCCACAATTCGTAATGAATCAAATCAGCTTCAAGAAGGTTTAACGTGGAGCACGGTAACTTCCGGAGATTTTTCTATAAGGTATTCTTCTGCTGGTGCTCTTTTCGATAATGGTGGATGTACTTTATTTTCGGGCAAGAAAGATGACCTTCCAGTATTTGCAAGTTTTCTAAATAGTGCTGTGGCTATGGCCTTGTTACGGGCTTTGTCTCCAACGCTGAATTTTCAGCCTGGAGTCATTGGTTCGATTCCAATAATTGATGCTATATATGGGAAAGCGGATAAGGAATCGATATCAAACTTGATTGCCGTGTCGAAGTCTGATTGGGATTCTTTTGAGACGTCATGGGATTTTCGATGGTTTGCGCTGCTTGACCCTAATCAGGGTGCACAAGTGGGAGATTTGCTTGAAGAGGCGGTATCGCATCTTCGTGAGTACTGGGATCGTGTATCTGAGGAACAGCGTCAGCGTGAGATCCGCAATAATGAGCTGGTCGCAGATGTATATGGCGTGCGTGATGACGTGCCATGCGATGTGCCGCTGGAACGCGTGTCTTTGAAGCGCAACGTCGCGTTCGCATATCCGAAGGATACTCCGGAAGTGCGCAACGAGAAATTCGCGCAAGATGTCGTCAAGGAGCTCATTTCCTATGCGGTGGGCTGCATGTTCGGCAGGTATTCGCTCGATAAGCCTGGTTTGATTCTCGCTTCGCAGGGTGAAACACTTGATGACTACCATGCGCAGATTCCGAACCCGTCATTTGATCCGGATGCGGACAATGTCATTCCGGTTACGGAAACCGATTGCTTTGAGGATGATATCGTGACGCGGTTCCGTAGATTCCTTGCCGTGGCGTTCGGCAAGGAGAATCTGGCCGCGAACATTGCTTATATCGAGCAGGTGCTGGGCAAGAGCATCCGCAAGTATTTCGTGAACGATTTCTACAACGACCACGTGAGAATGTATTCGAATCGTCCGATCTACTGGCAGTACTCCAGCCAGACCAGCAATAAGGGCTCATTCAAGGCGCTCGTGTATCTGCATCGATATACGCCAAAAACCACGAACGTGGTGCTCAACTATCTGCGTGACTATGCCAACAAAATCGCCGACATCGCCGATAGCTTGGAGCGTTCCGACCGTACCGCGGACCAGAAGCAGGCCGCCAAACTCTGTAAAGCCATTCTTGAATGCAAGGACTATGAGGATCAGACCTTGTACCCGCTGGCTACCCGTAATCTGGAAATCGATTTGGACGACGGTGTGCTAGTGAACTACCTGCGCATGGGCAAGGCTCTGCGCTCCATCCCCGCCATCGAGCGAAAGCGCAAAGAAGTCTCCACCTGGACCTGGCCCGTCCATCCGCTGGGCAAGGAGTAGTTGTCAGCTTATGTGGATTACGGCAGATGTAAATATTCCTCAACAGTTACTCGACGCCGCCGCGAAGGATGAAGTGGTTTTCTTTGTCGGCGCGGGAGCTTCATTTAATCCTCCCTCCAATCTGCCTTCTTATGAGCAGTTAGCCACAAAGCTTGCTGAAGAGGCGGATGAGCCTCTCCCTCATAATGGTGAGCAGTTGGATCGTTTTATTGGGATGCTGCCTGATAATTTTAATGCTCACAAGCGAACTAAAGATCTCATGCGTGGCAATGATATTCATTGCAATTCCACGCACGAAGCTATCGTCAGACTTGCTAGTAGCGTAAAAACTCCGCGCATTGTGACAACAAATTACGATCTTCTTCTTGAGGAAGCTGCGCAAAAGCAGAATTGTGATTTAGGCAGAAGCTATTATGGACCGGCTGTCCCCATCGGCAGCGATTTCTCAGGATTGTTGTACTTGCATGGCTCAGTGGATAGCCCTGATCGCGAAATAGTCCTTGACGATAGGGATTTTGCTCGGGCTTACCTTTCAGAGGGCTGGGCGACACGTTTTCTACTTAAGCTATTTGAGACATACACGGTTGTATTCATTGGCTACAGCTTTGGCGATGTCATTATGCGATATCTTGCATTGGGCATTTCGTCCCACGCCAGACCTCGGTACATTTTCCTCTCTGAGGAGGACATGGACGGAAGAGATAATGAATGGCAGCATAATGGAATTACTCCAATTCCCTATCCTTCTGCTAATGGGCATCATGCGTTAGTTGAAGCACTAACCGCTTGGGCTGATTATATATCTTCGGACTACAATGCCTACAAAAAACGTTTGCCGGACATTATTAGAAATGGCGTTCCGAAAGATGATGTAGATTTCGACTATGTCAGCGCTGCTGTATCTACAGATGAAGGGGCACAATGCTTTGTTGACATTATTGAAAGGGAAGAAGGTCAGAAAAAAGCAGATAAATCGAAGATAAAGAGGGAATGGCTATCTTGGCTGATGAGTTCGGACGCGCTCCGGGAAGTTTTCACAGAAAGAGGCCCAAAGACTCAGAATGAGAAGATTCTGCTGGATTGGTTCCTTGTCGATTTTGTGCAAAAGCCGGAAGAACGGGATTTTGTGCTGTATGTGCTTTGCAAGTTGCAATCATCAATGTCTGATTGGTTATTTGAGCAATTGCATGAATGTGTCAGTTATTGCATCAGCCATCGGGATAGACGGGATTTAATTCCGGTCTTTACGGTTTTAATGACTTCCATGCAGGGCCACTCCGCGCCAAGTGTTCTTGATGAATTTATTGAGCCATCATTACTTTACAATTCAGATATATCGCCTCAAATATTATCTCTCATTATTCGCCCATATTTAAAACTGACCGCGCCTTTCCGGGGGAACGGCATAAGGCCTAGAGCTGAGATTGCATGGCCATATGACAGGATAGAAGAGCTTGATAATCATTTGAGCTTCGACATGAAGAAGATGGCATTGCTTGCTGAATCCAGCTTACAAAGAGCTGGTGCTCTATTACAAGCTTATCAAGGTGAAAATGAATACTCTTGTTTAAGTAGGCCATCGATAGAGCCTAGCGATCAGAATTTATATGTGTCTGATTTGCAATCTATGTTTGTCGACATTCTTCGTGATTATGCGCATGGTCATAAAGATCAACAGGATAGTCTGATATATCGGTGGTGGAATAGTGAGTCTGCGCTTCTTAAACGTTTAGCGATTAATACTATTGCTTTTTCGGATTGGGATGCGAACCGTAAAATCACTTGGATTCTCGAACATGATTATTTATTTGACTTGGATGCCCATCATGAAGTCTATATGGTTCTTAAAGAAGCCGCTCCGAGCATGGGAGAGAATTCGAAGAAAAACATACTAGAATATCTGAGGAATAAACTTGATTCCCTCAAGGAAACATATTCTGATGAACGAACGGCGCTTTATGAGCAGTTTGATGTTCTTCAATGGCTTCTTAAGCATATGAATGGTGGAATGGGGAATTGGCCTGAGGCTCAGAAGTGGAAGAATGAGCTTGCTCGGAAATATAATTTTTTGCCGCGAGAGCATGCAGATTTCCATATTTATTCTGAAGGGGTTTGCAGTGTAACTACTGGAATTACTGATGAGCAATTTATTGATATTTTAGAGAACCGTCCGTCTGTTCTCGAAGAAAAAATGTTTGGTAACCAAGATAAAACGGTTAAATTTGATTCTTTGAGTATTAATAATCAAATCTCTGAAGTTGTTTCGCATAATCCTCGGGTGGGATTTACTCTTTGGGAACTTGTCAATCGGCATAAAGAAAGTGACGCAGTTCAATATAGTTGCTCAATCATTCGTGGGTGGGGTGAGACATCCCTGGATGATGAACAAATATTGGTTCTTGATTTATTGAAGAAGCTATTGCCGAAGATGGGACAAGATGAAGTAAGCGCAGTGTCGTTTTTCCTGAATAGACAGATTGATGGGGAAAAGACTACGATTACCGCGAAAACTTTACAGATAATGAGTGATATCGCGTTGCAAATTTGGGAACGATATAGCTTGACATTCAGCGCAAGTAAAGATCAGCAATGGCTGAACGATCCAGTTACATATTCCTTGAATTGTTGGCCTGGTAAACTCGCTTATTTCTGGATGGGCAGAATCCGTTGGAGATATAGGCAAGAAGCTGATTCTTGGAATGGTCTTGATGATCTCGAAAAGAAGATGGTTCGTCGTTTTGTAGATGATGAAGGTGACTTCTCCCCGCCCGTTTGGACAGCATTGCTTACAAATATCAATATGCTTCATTCGCTTGATCGGGGAAATACAGAGAGCTGGTTGCCTGATTTAATGAAAAAAGCGGGCACGAAGTTTATTTGGAATGTGATGCTCCCGAATCCGATTCTTAATATTCGACTTATTGACATAGCTTTTTATGAGAGCTGTCTTGATGAGTTTAAATATCTGTCTCATTTGGATGATTATAAGAAACAAAGCTTTCTCTTACAGGTATTTTGGATAGTGACTTATGCTGGATTGGAAGATAAACGGAGAGCGAAACTTTTGTCTAAAGTCGTGACAGCTGGGAATGGCATTTATGCTCCTTTGTTCATGGACCGGATTGTGTGGGCTTTCAAATTCCGGCTTGATTCCAAAGGCAAGAATATGGTGTGGGATTTATGGCTCCATCGATTTATTGAAGATCGTCATGCCGGCAAAGGACGGAACTGGAGTGAAAAAGAGCGAATTGCTTTTGCTGAACTAATTCCTCTGTTGGATGAGCATCTTAAAGAAGGAATGAAGTATCTTTCTGATAATTTCCCAAGAATTATGGGGCGGGATTTTATCAACCTTATTATGCTTAAAAATATTGATGATATTCCGCAGGAATGTGCGGAGGCATTTATTGAGTTTTATACGTGTTTATTTATGCAACCTGATATTCCTTATGTATGGCGAGTAGAAGAATTATTGCAGAATCTAATCGATAAGTTTGGAATTGGTAAAGTTAGTCCATTGGTGTCTTTAGCAAGGCAGAAGCGTATCATCTCAGATACTTGGAGTCCTTCTTTCGAAGGAGGAGCTGCGTAATGGTGACGAAGAAGGTGAGATATGGGTATTAAAACACTGTTGCGCGGCGAATCCAAGAATGTGGAGTACAAGCTCACGCCTCCTTCTAGGAGCATCAACTACGCCAAAACCGCAGTGGCGTTTGCCAATGGACAAGGCGGATGTTTGGTGTTCGGTGTCGAAGACCAGACGCTCCGTGTGGTTGGTATTGCCGAAGACAAAGTGTTCACGGTAATGGACTCTATTTCGGATGCCATTGTCAATAGTTGCGAGCCGTTAATCATCCCCGATATCACCATGCATGACGTGGCCAGTAAGACAGTCATTGTGGCTGAAATCGCTCCTGGTTTGCAACGTCCGTACCATATCAAGTCGCTCGGCCAGGAACAGGGAACATTCGTTCGTGTGGCCGGCACCACGCGTCAAGCAGACCAGCCCACTATTCGGGAACTGACCATCGAAGGCAGCAATCGGAGTTTCGACCAAGTGCAGTGCCTTGGACTATCCGTAACTGAAGAAGACATCGAAGCATTGTGCGCAAGTCTGACGAAAACCGCGAAGGATAATGCCGAAGACCCCGAAAAAGTCAAAACGGTTACGGAGAAACAGTTGCTGCAGTGGGGTGTGCTGGCAGAACAAGACGGGCAATTGGTGCCCACCAATGCCTATGCGATTCTGACCGGCAATACGGCCGTCCGATCCGTGGTGCAATGCGGCGTGTTCAAGGGAACCACCAAAGCTGTGTTCGTGGATCGACGTGAGTTCGCCGGTACTCCGCAGGAGCTTATCGAAGAGTCCTACCAGTATGTGTTGCGCAACATCCATATGGGCGCTCGGTTCAAAGGCGTGTACCGGCAGGACGTGTATGAGATTCCACCGGATGCCATTCGAGAGCTGATTGTCAACGCGATAGTGCATCGCAGCTATATCGACCATTCAAGCATTCAGATCGCGATTTACGATAATCGATTGGAGATCACTTCGCCCGGGCGTCTGCCGATGGGACAGACCATTGAACGTATGAAGCAGGGCTATTCAAAAATTCGCAATGAGGCATTGGCCTCTGCTTTTGAATACATGGGTTATATCGAGCACTGGGGGAGCGGTATCCTGCGTGTGATGCAGGAGGTGCGCGATGCCGGATTGCCTGAGCCGGAATTTCTTGGCGGCGATACGGATCTGCGTATCAATATCTATCGCAATGGCTCGGAGACAGTTTCTGATGACGGGATTGTGACGGGATTACGACGGGATTCGCTTTCTGATGACGGGATTGTGGAAGGAGCAACTTCAAAAACGAGTGCTGCTCCGAATGCCGCCATTGCAGTGGTCCCATCCCAGAAAGAGCGTATTCTTGATGCGCTGCGTAAGAATGCGAGCATTTCTATCTCTGACGCCATACGGATACTGGGCGTGCAGGAAAGGCAGGCTCAACGAATATTGAAGAGTCTGGTAGAGGAAGGCAGTGCAGTGAAAATTGGTGCTGCCCGCGCCACTCGATACGCTGAAGCGAAGAAAAGGACGGAACTGCATGAGTGAGAATAGCCAAGTAACAAGACTGCTCGCCAGACGTTTCAGCCAGCCAGGCGAGCGTGGGCGCATCGTGTTCTGGCGTGATGACAAGAAACAGTACGCGGATGTTGTGGAAACGTTGGTGGGGGAACGCACCACTGATGAGATACTGCGTGAGGTTGAACTCATCACTCCGGAAATTGGGGATGAGAACGACAGGCGGTACATTCCGTTCACGGTGCGCTATCGCATGTTCCACGAGCAGCCGAATCAAAAATTCCTCGTGTATCTTACGGAGCCGGCCCCGGCGGTTCAAGACAACTGGCTGTTGGATTTGGAATTGGCGTACTGTCCCACGTTCACCATGGACAAACTCGCCGTGACACTTACGGAAACGCTGCCGGAAGCCTCCGCCGACACTCGAAACAAGTGGTTGGAAGTAATGAGGGGCGTACCAAAGTTCTTCGACAGCGAAGAACGCGCCAAGCGTCTCGCGAAACGTCTTAACGCGCACGACGACGCCACCGATTTCCAAGCGAAGATGATCGCCACGCTGCTGCAACTGAAAGAGGATCGGCACAGCATGCAAGACATCTGGGCTGAGCTACTTACGCAATATTCGCAGGGTGACGATTCCGGTATCACCGTGATCGAACGCATGGGATTAAGCACGTTCCATTGGACTGGAACACGGCGCATTTATCGTTTTGACGTGGATACTGATGCCGGCAGCGAGCCGACGGTGAAGGACTTCGTGCTATGGCTGTTCCAGCTCGTATGGAACGGATTCTCCGATGGAAAGAACGCCGTCTCCACTTATGCGAACATTATTCGCGACTGGGACGACTGGTATAAGAATATCGACATGCGCACGGTACTGCAGAATCTTTCCGAGAACGCCGTGGAGGAACTGCACCTGTCCACTCGAATCGCCGACATGAGCGTGGAAGAGCTTGCCGACCGTGACCTGTTCCGCGACGTGGACGAGATGATCGTCAACAAGCTGTTCGAACGGTTGGGCTCGCAATCCATTACGGACGACCAGGTGCAACGAATCATCAACGGGCGTAAGCAAAAGCTCTGGTACGCAGAATATACCGACCAATACGAGTGCATTGCCGCAGCAAGCAGGCTTCGCGCCGTGTTGACTGAATGCAGCGGACTCATTAGCACCATCAGCTCACCGGAACAAGGGATGAAGCTGTATGCCGAAAAGCTGTACAAGGCCGATGGCGCATACAGAAAATATGTGCTCGCATGGCATCGTGCCAACCCGGATGCGGTGAGTGTGGACGATGATCTGCAAAGCGCCTACGAGGCATATCAGCAGGATCTGGGTCAGGCATGGCAAAAACAAGTCGATACGCTAAGCCAATGGAAGTTCATAGACATGGACGCGCAAACCAATTTCTATGAACGTGAAATCGCGCCGGTATTGAAGTCCGGCAGAAAAATCGCCGTGATCATTTCCGATGCGCTACGTTACGAGGTTGCGCAGGAACTGTCCGAACGCATCGACAGGGAAAGCCGTTTCAGTGCGAAACTGAACATGCAATACAGCGTTCTGCCATCCTATACACAACTTGGCATGGCGGCGTTGCTGCCGCACGGCTCGCTCGAATTCGACAGCAAAGACCGTTTGTATGTTCTGGCTGATGGACGCAGCACCAAAGGAATCGAAGCGCGCACCGCCATTCTTTCGGCCGTAGGCGGCAAAGCGATTAGATATGACGATTTGACAAAGCTGAAAGTCAGCGAAATCAAAGAACTATATAAATCCTGCAACGTGCTGTATGTGTATCACAACCATATCGACGCCACCGGTGATACGGAGAAAACGGAATCGGAAACAGTGGACGCATGCGAGAAGACGTTCAAGGAACTGGGTGAAGTAGTCAAAAAACTTGCCAGCGGCAACGTCCATAACATGATCATCACCGCGGATCACGGATTCCTCTATCAGGACCGAGATTTGGACGGTACGGAATGGTTGAGCGAACAGCCCAAGGGCGATGCGGTATGGGCGAGAAAGAGACGATTCTCCATCGGATCCAATCTTGCTCCGGGTCGTGCGTTCGTGACATTCAATGCCGCGCAGATAGGAATGGACGATGTTCGGAATGAAGGCATAAGCATTCAAGTGCCGAACTCCATCATGCGCTTGCGCATGCAGGGCGCCGGTGTGAAGTATGTGCATGGAGGAGCAGCATTGCAGGAAATCGTCGTTCCTGTGCTGCATGTCAGTAAGGGACGTTCCGCGGCCGATGATGTGAGGGCTGTGGAATTCACTATTCTGCAACGAACCGACAGGCTTTCCAGCAGACAGTTGACTGTGGAATTCTTCCAGAACGAGCCCGTTGGAGGAAAAGTCCGCGCACGTACCGTATTGGCCGGATTGTGGGGACGTGATGCGGCAGACAATGATGTGCTCATCTCCAATGAGACGCCGGTCGCCTTCGATCTGATTGGGCAGGAGAAAAGCGAACGCCATGTGACGGCTACGCTCATGCTGACAAGTGACGCGGAACGGTTCAATGGAACGAATATCGAACTGCGCTTGCGTGAGAAGACAGCCGGGTCAAATGTGCTGGTCATGCTTGAGCAGAAGGCACGATACTTCTTCAAACAGGGTGTGGTGGCCGACGATGCCGGATTCTTCGACTGAATTGGATGAGCACAGAGGAAAGCGATCGTAAGGGGTAACACAATGAATGAGCAGGGTATGAGCCAGAACGGTTGGATTGAAAGTCCTGACCACAACGCGGATGGGGATCCCCTGAGCGCGTTGGATGTCAAGATCACTGACCTGTTCCCCGGGGTCACTGTCCGCAAGGATCTGGTGAACAAGGTCAAGGGCAATGCGTTGGTGCCCTCATATGTGCTCGAGTTCCTGCTCAGCGCATATGCCACGAACACCGACCAGGCCAGTATCGAGTCTGGTGTGGATCGAGTGCGTGCCATTCTTGCAAACAACTATGTGCATCGCGAGGAAGCCAATCTTATCCAGTCGAAAATCCGCGAGAAAGGGAGCCATAGGATTATCGACCGTGTACAGGTGGCCCTTAACGAGAAGACCGACCTGTATGAGGCGACATTCTCCAATCTCGGCATCAGCCAGGTCATTGTCGATCCAAGCCTTGTAAAGGCCTATCCGAAACTGCTGGTGACGGGCATCTGGTGCATGTGTCAGATCGGTTACGCATATTCCGGCGACCCGCGTGAAGTACCATGGCAGTTGCTACAGCTCAAGCCTGTGCAGATGTCGCGTGATGATCGCGAAAACTACATGCAGCAACGTTCGCAATTCACCGATAGCGAATGGATCGATTTGCTGATGCAATCCATTGGGTTCAATCCCGATCTATTCTCCGACCGGGCGAAACTGCTGCATCTGGTACGCATGGTGCCGTTTGTGGAACGAAACTACAATCTGGTTGAACTCGGGCCGAAAGGCACCGGCAAGTCGCACATCTACTCGGAATTCTCACCGCACGGCATGCTCATATCCGGCGGGGAAGTGACAGTGGCCAAACTGTTCGTGAATAATTCCAACGGGCATCTGGGGCTTGTGGGCTATTGGGATACGGTGGCGTTCGACGAGTTCGCAG
>UMAE01012525.1_pt1 | contig 11149 bp, 8 predicted proteins | sample 1963621 | NCBI WGS metagenome assembly UMAE01 (sample SAMEA4835907, study PRJEB28245) | human gut metagenome | biome: gut microbiome; material: fecal sample | place: Denmark | collected 2008
CATCTTTCCTGCCAGCCTGTTTCAGGAATCACTCTGCCGCCACACTACAATCACACCCTGATCACAAATCCGTCTTTTCTCGCTTTCGCTTTCGGATATTCCCCGGAGCGATAACCAAGCACACAATGACCAATTCCAACATAAGACTCCGGCACACCCCACTCTGCCTTCAATGCCTTTCCTTCTTCAGAAGCAAACACCTCTCTTGCACGATGAATCCAGCAGGAATCAACCCCAAGGGCATGAGCAGCATTCATCAGATTTCCCATAACCAGACTTCCATTTTCCACACATGTAGGCATATTACTGTCTGCAAAGACCACAACAACTGTCGGTGCCCCATAGAACGGATCACTCTCAGTCCCCATCACATCCGCATTCATTTTAGAAAGCTTCGCAACAAGTTCCGGATTCTGTGTTACTACCATAAGTGTACCCTGTTGTCCCATTCCGCTTGGTGCGTATTCCCCTGCTTCAAGAATTTCATTCAACACTTCTTCCGGCACCAGATCTTCTTTATAACCACGTACACTTCTTCGCTCCAAAAGATTTTTTATTGTTTCATTCATGTCTCATATCCTCCTGTATTTATTTTCATCACTGTCAAAGCAACATTACTGTCCACCACGTTCTCAGCAACACAGCCAGGCAACAATATCTTCCTATATTATAGCACTACATCTACCAAAACTCACCTGTATTTCCCATAATTTTCAGGCAATTTTCCTTGCCCCTGCATCACAACTGGTCTATAATAAAGAACAGACTAACATGAGGTATAAACTATATGAACAAAAAAGAAATTTCTGAAATCAAGAAACAGTTCACTCCCGAGAACTGTTCTCTCACCCGCATCTGCGGATGTTACGTTGACGGAGAAAAGAATAAAAAAACCGAACTGAAAGAAGCATTTCTCTCTTTATCAGAAGAAGAAATGTTCAAATACTTTGAAATTTTCCGCAAATCCCTTTCCGGAACAATAGGAAAAAATCTGATGAACATGGAATTTCCTCTCGAGCAGGAAACTGAGGGCGGAACTCAACATTTTCTTATGAAACTGAGAGAAAGCAAACTGACCGATGATGCACTGGTAGAAAGTTTCTACGATAAGATCATTGAAAACTATGATTATCCCGAAAACTACTACATCATCCTGATCCATGGAGTATATGATATCCCCGGAAAGTCTTCCGACGGTGCAGAAATGTTTGATGCATCTGATGAGATTTATGAGCACATCATGTGCTGTATCTGTCCTGTAAAACTCTCTAAGGCAGGTCTTTGCTACAATGCCGAAACCAACAGCATCCAGGACCGTATCCGCGACTGGATCGTGGAACTTCCGGATGTTGCTTTCCTTTTCCCGCAGTTTAACGACCGCAGCACTGACATCCATGGTGTCCTTTATTATAGTAAAAATGCAAACGAGCTTCGGGATATTTTTATCGATGAACTGCTTGGATGTACAGCACCTCTTTCTGCAGGAGGACAGCGTGATTCCTTTAACGCACTGGTTGAAGATACTCTGGGCGACGACTGCAGATATGACACTGTATTAAGCATTCACGAGAAATTAAACGACCTGATCGAATCACAGAAGGATGAGCCGGAACCTGTAGTTCTGACCAAATCTGAGGTAAAACGCCTCTTTGAAGAATGCGGCGTAGAAGATGAAAAACTACAGTCATTTGATGAACAATACGAGATCACAGCCGGGGAAAAATCCTCTCTGGTCGCTTCCAACATCACCAACACAAAAAGATTCGAGATCAAAACCCCGGATGTTGTAGTCCACGTAGATCCTGAACGTGCCGATCTTGTGGAAACACGCGTAATTGACGGACGCAAGTGCCTTGTGATCCCAATGGAAGGCGAAGTTGAACTGAACGGAATCCGCGTACATACAGGAAATGAAAATCCTTCTGATGACGAATTTTATGACAATACAGATACTGAGACAGAGGAGACATCTGATGGAGAATAATCGTAAACTCTTATTTTTTGACATTGACAAAACCCTGTTAACCCCTTACCCATGGACAGTTCCGGACAGTGCGAAACAGGCCTTAAAAGAAGCCCGCTATAATGGTCATCTCCTTTTCATCAATTCCGGACGTACCTATACAATGATTCCGGAAATCATTAAAGAAATGGGATTCGACGGCTATGTATGCGGATGCGGCAGCCAGATTTATATGAATGAAGAGCTTTTGTTTTCCAGTTCTATTCCAAATCCGCTTTGCCGTAAAACAACAGAATTACTGCGGGAATGCAGAATTCCTGCGTTTTTTGAACGCCCGGATAAGATTTTATATGACAGCAATTCATGTGCTGTTCCTGAAACTGTTCAGAAGCTGAAAGCAGAAGCTATAGTAGAAGATCTGGCTCTCTACCCGCCCGAAACATACAACCATTTTACATTTGACAAGTTTCTGGCTTTTCCGTCTGCTGATTCTGATATGGAAACTTTCCGCAAATTTGCAGATGAACATTTTCTGTGTTTCATACATGAAGACAAGGCCTGGGAACTGACTCAGAAAAATCTCAGCAAAGCAACCGGAATCCGGTTTCTGGCAGACCGCCTTGGGGTTCCGGTCAAAGACACCTATGCATTCGGCGACAGCACGAACGATCTTCTTATGCTGCAGTTCGCCGGAAACAGCATCGCAATGGGAGACTCGGATCCCCTGATCCTGCCTCACTGCACTTACCAGACAACCGATATAGAGGACAACGGAATTGCCAATGCTTTGAAGCATTTCCATCTCATTTAGCAGAACATACAAAATAACGTATTATCATATCTCTATTTACCTGTGTTATTTTTGCATATTTAGGAGAATGATTTCGGATTTATTTAAACTTAAAAACAGCTATGTGAAAACACTCAGGTTTTCATCATAGCTGTTTTAATTTACAATACTCAATTCCTATCAGCAGGCTACTGACAGTTCGGATTTTCTTATTTAGATGCTTCTGTCGGTGTTGCTTCCGGTGTTTCAGTAGTTTCTGCTGCTTCTTCCTCTGCCGCAGGTGTCTCAGTCACATCTGTATCTTCTGCTGCAGGTGTTTCTGTAACTTCCTCTGTTTCCGGTGTTGGAGTTGCCTCTTCTGTCACTTCAGGTGTCGGTGTTTCCGGAACCGGGGTAGGAGTCGGTGCCATGAAGGTATGTTTGTCAGTAATCTTAAGTGTCTTAATGACTTTCTTAACTACCTTTACATCTGCCTCATCCAGCCATTTAGCAGTTGTATCTGTAAAATAGGTACTTTCTTTGGAATTCTGAAGAGATTCTCGCTTGGAAGCTGTGGCATCTTCATCATTGATCTTGTCAAGTCTTACTACATAGTATCCTGTGTCAGTCTCAATAATATTGTCTGCAACTTCTCCGTCCTTCAGTCCTCTCAGAACCTTCAGAACCTCATCCGGATATGCCTCGCTGCCGGAATCTTCATCCTCGTCTTCGCTCTCTTTTGTTGTAAAATTACCCTGTACTGCAGAATAACTGTCATCTACACCTTTGGCAATCTCACTCATGTCTGCTGTAGGATCCTCTTTCATCTTATCCAGAATCTCCTGAGCCTGTTCTTTCTTAGTCTTTTTCTCCTCATCAGTTATATCATCACCGCTTGTAGAGATACTTACATAAGTGAAGGTTGTCTGATTCGCTTCATCATCAGAAACTGTGATCTTTCCTTCTGCTACAACCGGATCATACATCTTCTTCTGAATTGTCTGAAGCTCCAGAAGTGTTTTTACCTGATCTTCCGTTACCGCAAGTTCCTTAATTGTCTCTTCACTGTTTGCAGCCATAAACTGTGATGCTGCATCTGCGATCGCTGCTTCATCATCATCTGTAAGCTCTACGTTATAATCCGCAGCCTTCTCTTTGAGAATATACATCTTCTCAACAGACTCCAGACTGCTTGTCACTGCCTGATCACCATAAGTCTCATCTGAATCATCACCTGCTGTCTGATCCCAGATATTATCTGCACTTCCCATATAATTTAAATACATGGTTGTTGTCTGCTGTTGTTGTTCGCGGGCATAAAGACTTACAACTCCAAGCGGAATATCTGTTCCGTCAACAATAGCCACTGTCTTTGTTCCATCTAATGTTTTACTCCCACAGCCGGAAAGCATACCAACTGACATCACACCTGCCAGTGTCACAACGGCTGTTCTCTTTACCATTTTTTTCATTTCTTCCTCCATATTATCAATCTGGTCTTTCTTCCATACCACTTTCCCAGAATGTACTGTTATTAGAGTATAAACTTTTTTCCTGCGAAGGGCAAGGCAAATCGAAAAATATGTAGTATATTTCACATATTTTCCGCCATGCTCTTAAGTTCCTCTGCAAATTCCGTCAATGCCAGGATCAGATTCCCCTGTGGTTCCAGGATAAATTTCGGTTCCTGCTCATTCTTAAACTGCAGACCTCTTCTGTATTTCTGCATAAGAGCCGGAAAGCCTTCTGTATTCAGCCTTGCTTTCTCATAAAGGGTAAACCGGACTGTTTTTCCAGTCTGCTTTATTTCCGTTACGTACCCCTGATGAGCAATCGCCTTTAACTTCGCAATCGCCAGAAGATTCAGCACTGCCTTTCCGGGTTCTCCGAAACGGTCCAGAAGTTCTTCCAGCATATCATCATAATCCTGTTGTGTCTCAATCCCCGCAATTCTTTTATAAATATCCAGCTTCTGAAATTCATTACTGATGTAGGAATCAGGAATATACGCATCAACATTCAGATCAACCGATGTCTCGAAATCCTCCATTGTATGGATACCCTTCGCCTCTTTCACTGCTTCATTGAGCATCTTACAATAAAGATCATATCCAACCGCATTCATATGTCCATGTTGCTGCGCACCCAGCAGATTTCCGGCACCTCGAAGTTCCAGATCTCTCATTGCAATCTTAAATCCGCTTCCCAGATCCGTATACTCGCGGATCGCAGCCAAACGCTTCTCAGCCGTCTCCTTCAGCATCACATTCTTTCTGTACATCAGAAACGCATAGGCAGTTCTGTTGGAACGCCCGATCCTTCCCCGAAGCTGATAAAGCTGAGAAAGCCCGTATCTGTCTGAATCATGGATAATCATAGTATTTACATTGGAAATATCCAGCCCTGTCTCAATGATCGTGGTGGAAACCAGCACATCAATATCCCCGTTTACAAAGGAATACATCACATTCTCCAGTTCCCTCTCACTCATCTGGCCATGAGCAAAATCCACCCTTGCGTCCGGCACCAGCTTCGCAATACGCAGGGCAACATCTGCAATATCCGTCACTCGATTATAAACATAATAAACCTGTCCGCCTCTGCGCAATTCCCTGTTGATAGCCTCTCGGACCGTCTCTTCATCATATTCCATAACATATGTCTGGATCGGCATTCTGTCCATAGGAGGCTCCTCCAGGACACTCATATCCCGGATTCCGATCAGGCTCATATGAAGAGTACGGGGAATGGGCGTTGCAGTCAGTGTAAGGACATCCACATCCTTCTTTAACTGCTTGATTTTTTCCTTATGCGTAACTCCAAACCGCTGTTCCTCATCAACGATTAACAGGCCAAGATTTTTGAACTGTACGTCTTTGGAAAGGATTCTGTGCGTTCCAATGATCACATCCACCTGACCTTTTTTCAGATCTTCGATTGCCTTCTTCTGTTGTGCCGGGGTCCGGAATCTGCACAACAGTTCCACACGTACCGGAAATTCCTTCATCCTCTGCACAAAGGTATTATAAATCTGCTGCGCAAGGATCGTTGTAGGTGCAAGATAAGCTACCTGTCTGCTCTCCTGTACTTCCTTAAATGCGGCACGTAGCGCCACTTCTGTTTTGCCGTATCCCACATCCCCGCAGATAAGCCGGTCCATAATCCTGGTACTCTCCATATCACGTTTGGCATCCTCAATAGCACTGAGCTGATCCTCTGTCTCTTCATATGGAAACATTTCTTCAAATTCTCTCTGCCATACAGTATCAGGACCACAGACATATCCTTCCTTTTCCTGACGCACTGCATAAAGCTCTACCAGTTCTTTTGCAATATTTTTAACTGCCCCACGAACCTTGCTCTTTGTTTTATTCCACTCCTGAGTACCAAGTTTGTTCAGCTTCGGAGCCTTTGAAGCATCTGCCCCTGAATATTTCTGCAGACAGTCAAGCTGAGTAGCAGGAATATAGAGATTGCTTCCGCCTCTGTATTCAATTTTAATATAATCTTTAACGATCCTGTCTACTTCAACTTTTTCAATTCCTCGGTAAATACCAAGACCATGCTTTTCATGGACAACAAAATCGCCGATAGAAAGCTCCGCAAAATCCTGAATACGGCTTCCACTGTAATTTTTTTTCTTCTTTTTCTTCTTCTGTTCCTGTCCAAAAATGTCAGATTCTGTCATTACCGCAAACTTGATCAACGGGTATTCAAAGCCCTTCTTTGCATGACCATAAACCACCATGATCTCGCCCGGACAGATCTCCCTGTCATAATCTTGTCCATAAAAGGCTGCCAGTCCCTCTTCCTGAAGATCCTTTGCCAGCCTCTCGGCCCTTGTGCGGGAACCGGAAAGCAACGCGATCCTGTATCCCTGTTTCTTATACTGATGAAGATCTTTTACCAGAAGTTCAAAACTGTTGTTATAAGCGCTGATTGATTTTACCTCCAGGTAAAATTTCTCCCGCACTTTCCAGCCTGCCTGTTTCGGTTCCAGCGCACATACAGAAATACAATTGCGTTTATTCAGTTCTTTTTGAAGCTGTTCAAAAGAACAAAGCCAGTTTTCCGGCAGATTCCGGCTGCCTTTTTCCTCTCTGTGCATACGGCTCTGTCTGTACTCTTCTTCTACAGCCCCGCCTTTCTCAGTCAGTCGGTTTGGTTCATCCAGAAAGATTATGGTTCTTTCCTCCGGAAAATAATCCAGGAAGGAAACCATATCCTTGTCCCCTATATGCTCCACCGCCGGATAGATCGTAAGTTCTTCCAGATTTTCCAGAGAACGCTGACTCTCCGGATCAAAACTCCGGATAGAATCAATCTCATCTCCCCAAAGCTCGATTCTCCAAGGATTTTCCTCAGTGAGACAGTAAATATCCACAATACCGCCACGCACAGAGAACTGCCCCGGCATTTCCACCTGTCCTACCCGCTCGTAACCTAAAGCCACCAGCTGGTTCTTCAGCTGTTCTGTGTCTACGGTGCTGTCACTTTCGTAATGAATCAGCTGTTCTTTTATCTTTTCCAGAGATTCCAGAAAATCCATACATCCGTCAATACTTGTAACAACTGTCAGTTCTTTCTCTTCCAGTAACGCCTTAATGACCTTCATCCTCTGACGTATCAGCAGATTTCCATGGATATCTGCCTGAAAGAACAAAAGATCTTTCGCAGGATAAGAATACACTTTTCTGTCATAAAATCTATAATCTTCATAAATTTCTCTGGCGCGGCGTTCGTCCTCCGCCAGGATCAGACGATAAGGCGCAATCCCGGAAAGTCCGTACATCAGATGAGATTTCTGCGATTCCATACACCCCGAAACCTGCAGGATTCCCTTATTCGTTTTGCTTTTTTCTTTAATCTGTTCAAACTCTGCAAGCCCCTGCAGAGGTGTTAAAAATGCTTTCATCTTCACCCCTCATGATCCTTCGACGTAATAAAAGCGGCTTCTGTTTCCAGTTACCGCTTTCTATACCTTTTGCTGAACAATCATCTGTTTCCTGTCTGCTTATTTCTGTACAGGTACTTTTCTGTTATATTCGTTCATGGCTGCATCTGTACCCTGTGAGATTATGATATCCACAGCCTTTGCCGCCTTTGCTATTGCTTCATCCACAAGTTTCCTGTCTTCTGTGGAAAATCTGCCAAGTACATGATCTGCCAGATCCCATCCCTTCGGCTTTGCACCAACTCCTACTTTGATACGGAGAAATTTCTCTGTGCCAAGCTGGCGAATAATATCTTTGATCCCGTTATGTCCACCCGCACTTCCTTGCTTGCGGATGCGAAGCTGCCCGGGTTCCAGATCAATATCATCATAAATAACAATAAGCTCTGATTCCGGATCAATTTTAAAATAATTCGCCATCTCACGAACAGGACCGCCACTCAGGTTCATAAAAGAAAGCGGCTTCATAAGAATCACTTTCTCTCCGCCGATCATGGTTTTACCGTACATGGCATTAAATTTCACACCACCCTGAGGGACATTGTAATCCTCTACCAGACGGTCAACGGTATCAAATCCCATATTGTGGCGTGTTGCTTCATACTGTTTCCCGGGATTTCCCAGGCCAACTACTAAATACATATATGTGTCTCCTGCTTAATTTAACACCATTTTCCGGAATTACCATACCTGTCCTGATGTCAAATTTATTTTTTACATACTCTAAAGTGTGTTTAAAAAATCAATCTTACAAATTGTGACGCACATCTTGCGGGAATGATTTTTCAGACACGCTCTAAGATAATTAATTAAAATATACCATCTCTTCCTTAAGCGGCTCGCATTCTTTCACATCACTTGCATAAAGAACAATGCCCTCACCCTGATATTCTGTACGGTTCTCAAATGCGACCTTCGCTGTTACTTCTACCCAGCTGCCCTCTTTGATATGCGGTGCATAATCGCTTCTGCACACGTATCCAAGGAAAGTGGTATCATCTGCGCAGCAGGTCATTGCCACACGTCCCGGAACAAAGAATTTACTTCCCATTCCACGTGGTTTCATGACACGTCCTTTAAAGCGGACAATTTTGTCTACATATTTATCCGGATTATCCATGGCATCCACAAACCAGATACCATAATCTTCCGGTGGAATCTCAATGATCGGTGCATTGATATCAAACGGCATCTCATCCTGGAAAATGTCATCCATCTCGCCCTCTTCATTTTCAAAGATAACCTCTGCACTCTGATTTGCGACCTTAATCCCTCGTCTGTATGCAGGAAGCGGATCTCCCTCTTTACAGCGGTTAAATACAACCATATCTGTATTTCTGATCATATCCATGAACAGAGATTTCATGTTTGCCATATAAACCTGATAAGTAGTTGCATCCACACAGGTAATCTCCTGCTCAATGCCCCAGCCTTCCGGAAGCTCCATCTGCTCAAACTTACTTACAAGCCACATTCCGTTGTACTCGATCACAACACGCTCCGGCTGATGGATGATATCCATGGCAGCCAGACGCTGTGGTGTCAGATCTTCTTCATCCTCGATCACTTCCACAACTGTGTTTGTAAGTTTCAGTTTATCCATATCATATTCTTCTTCGCCTTCTTCGCAAAGGATCAACAGAGTTTTGCCGTCAATGGCAAAATACTCCTGCTGCAATGTAAAATCCAGGAAAGTAGTCTTTCCGCTTTCCAGGAATCCCGTAACCAAATAAATGGGAACTCTGATATCATCCATCATATAATTTATTCCTTTATCTTTATTCTGATTCTGTTATTATCTGCCGAAATCGTTCAGTCTCGCATCTATGACACAGGATTTCATGCTCCGATGAGCTGAATCCAGATGCAGTATTTTAGAAGATTGCCATAAATCGCTGCTTCCTCATGATCATTATGCAAGCCCAAATAATTCTGCAAGTTTATCTTCTTTCAGTTTAGAGCCGATTACGCAGAGACGACCTGTATATTCCGGTGCACCTTCACGGATTTCTGTTTCCTCCGGAACCATGTCAAAATAAATCCATGTTCCGTCTTCTGCAGGAAGCATTCCCTTTGCACGAAGAATAATACCGTAATCTTCAGAAGCGGAAAGAGCCTCAAGCATCTTCTCAAGACCTTCTCTTGTGTATTTCTTAATCGTCTCACGTCCCCAGCTTGTAAATACCTCATCTGCGTGATGATGGTGATGGTCATGATGATCATGTCCGCAACCGCATTCATGGTCGTGATCGTGGTGATGATGCTCATGTTCCTCATGATCATGTCCACAGCCGCATTCATGGTCGTGGTCATGGTGATGATGTTCATGTTCTTCGTGATCATGTCCACAGCCACATTCATGGTCGTGGTGATGATGTTCATGTTCTTCGTGATCATGTCCACAGCCACATTCATGGTCGTGGTGATGATGTTCATGTTCTTCGTGATCATGTCCACAGCCACATTCATGATCATGGTCGTGATCGTGATGATGATGCTCTCCATGTTCATGTACATGTCCGCACTCCGGGCATACCTCTTCCTCAGACATCAGTTCTTCCTCAAGAGATACCGGTTTCTCCATAACCTCAAGGATTTTCTTTCCGTCCAGTTTCTCAATCGGAGTGGTGATGATAGCAGCTTTCGCATTAATTCCACGAAGAAGTTCCATTGCCTGCTGTGCTTTCTTCTCATCAATGATATCTGTACGGCTCATGATGATCGCACCTGCATATTCAACCTGATTATCAAAGAACTCACCAAAGTTTCTCATATACATTTTGCACTTCTTTGCATCAACTACAGTTGTATAGCTGTTCAGAACGATATCCACATCTCCCTGAACACCCTGTACTGCCTTGATAACATCTGAAAGTTTACCAACACCTGATGGCTCGATCAGGATTCTGTCCGGATGATATTTGTCCACAACCTCTTTCAGAGAAGTGCCGAAATCTCCCACTAATGAACAGCAGATACATCCGGAATTCATTTCCCGGATCTGGATTCCCGCTTCCTTCAGGAAACCACCGTCAATGCCAATCTCACCAAATTCATTCTCGATCAGTACAACCTGCTCATCTGCATAAGCCTCTTTCAGAAGTTTCTTAATCAATGTAGTTTTACCGGCTCCAAGGAAACCGGAAATAATATCAATCTTAGTTGCCATTGTCTTATTTCTCCTCTTCGTTAAAATTTATATTTCTGAATAACTGCCATATAGCCGTCATTTTTTATATTCTGCCATTTTTATGAACAAACAGAATAACTTTTGGAACTGCCATCATTATCTGTCTGTTTATATATTTGCCTGTAACGTACTCATTATACATAAGATGTCCAATGTATTCAAGTCTGCCATCAACGCATTTTGACCAGGAAACACTTGTGCCCCCTGGTTTACAGATATCCTGCAGCTGTTCAATACCTTCAGAACAACCTGCCTGTTCACATCAAAGAAAGG
>UMAE01015372.1_pt1 | contig 10818 bp, 9 predicted proteins | sample 1963621 | NCBI WGS metagenome assembly UMAE01 (sample SAMEA4835907, study PRJEB28245) | human gut metagenome | biome: gut microbiome; material: fecal sample | place: Denmark | collected 2008
TCAACATCCAGAGCAATGCATTCACATTTAGGCAGCAGTGCCATGCCCGGGTTGCCGGGAGCAGCATAAATTTTTTCAACCTTAGGGCTTTGCGCCAGCTTCCACGCTAAAGCGTGTTCGCGGCCGCCGCCACCGATTAATAAAATATTCATGGTTATTTCTCCAGTTGCTTCTTCAGATATTCGCTGATCATTGCATCGTATTCAGCAGTATGAGTGAAGGCTTCCAATGCAAGCTCCTTACGGGTGCGTGCATCAACGTCGCCTTCTTTAGCGAGCATTTCCATTAAGCCGGCATAACGGCTAGGATAGGTTACGATAACAACGTCTTTGAAGTTTTTAGCGCTGGCACGTACCATTGCCGGGCCGCCGATATCAATGTTTTCAATAGCCTCAGCCTCGGTTACGCCGGGTTTGGCAACAGTTTCACGGAAGGGATAGAGGTTAACTACAACCAGGTCAATCGGAGTGATGTCATGCTCAGCCAAAGCCTTCATATGCTCCGGATTGCTGCGTACAGCCAGGATTGCGCCATGAATTTTCGGATTCAGAGTTTTTACACGGCCGTCCATGATTTCCGGGAAACCGGTTACATCACTTACATAGGTTACGGGAATGCCTGCTTCCTTAATAGCCTTCATGGTGCCGCCGGTAGAAATAATTTCTACGCCGTTATCACTCAAGAATTTTGCCAGCTCTACAATGCCGGTTTTATCACTAACGCTTAATAATGCTCTTTTAATTTTCATGCTTTAACCTTTACCTTTCTGCCTTCGATTGTCAGCTTTCCTTCTGCCCAAAGCTTTAAAGCCTCCGGCATTGCGATATGCTCCTGTACCAGAATACGGTCAGCCAGAGTATCCTCGGTGTCGTCATCCATAACAGGAACAACCTTCTGCAGGATAATCGGGCCGCTGTCAGTGCCTGCATCGACAAAATGAACGGTGCAGCCGCTGAATTTTACACCGTAGTCCACAGCCTGCTTCTGGCCGTGCAGACCGGGGAAGCTCGGGAGCAGCGCCGGATGAATGTTAATAATCTTATGCTGCCATTTATTTACGAAATCAGCGCTCAGAATACGCATAAAGCCTGCGAGAACTACTAGCTCGCAGCCCTCTGCTTCTAAAGCAGCGTTGATTTTTGCTTCAAATTCTTCTTTGGAAGCGCAAGCCTTACGCTCTACAGCAACGGTTTTGATATCAGCCTTTTGCGCACGCTCCAAAGCAAAAGCATCAGGCTTATCGCTGATTACAACCGCGATTTCCAGCGGCAGATAGCCATCAGCGATACGGTCCATAATTGCCTGCAGATTGCTGCCGCGACCGCTTACAAGTACGCCGATTTTATGCACCGAAAACGCCGCCTTTCATAATCGTTTCTTTATGGCCGGGAACAACCTTGCCCAGCTCATAGAAGGTTTCGCCCTCAGCCTTCAGGTGAGCGCGTACAGCGTCAGCCTCAGACGGGTCAACAACCAATACCATGCCTACGCCCATGTTGAAGGTGCGGTACATTTCAGCCCAAGGTACATTGCCCCATTCCTGCAGCTTTTTGAAGACAACAGGAACTTTCCAAGCCTCGGCATTTACCTCAGCATCACAGTCTTCTGGAAGAATGCGGGGAATATTATCATAGAAGCCGCCGCCGGTGATATGTACCATACCGTGCAAATCGAAGTTTTCAATCAGCGGCAGGCAGGTTTTCGGATACAGACGAGTCGGAGTCAGCAGCTTTTCTCCCAAGGTGCAGCCAAACTCTGGAATCTCGGTGTCCATAGTGTAGCCCATAGCCTCAAAGCAGATCTTACGTACGAGGGAGAAGCCGTTGGAATGCACACCGCTGGAGGGCAGGCCCAAAAGCACGTCGCCGGCCTTAACCTTATCGCCGGTAATCATTTTGCTCTTCTCAACTACGCCAACACAGAAGCCGGCGATATCGTATTCGCCTTTGGAGTAGAAGCCTGCCATTTCGGCAGTTTCGCCGCCGATAAGAGCACAGCCGCTTTCCTTGCAGGCATTGGCAACACCCTTAACGATGTTGGCAACCTTTTGGGAATCAACCTTATCTACTGCAATGTAATCCAGGAAGAACAAGGGCTCTGCGCCTTGTACCAGGATATCGTTAACGCACATTGCTACAGCATCCTGACCGATAGTATCATGCTTATCAGCCATGAAAGCCAGCTTCAGTTTAGTGCCTACGCCGTCAGTACCGCTGACGAGCACAGGCTCCTTGTATTTGCCGCTGTTTAAAGCAAACAGGCCGCCAAAACCGCCCAGATCACCGATAACCTCAGGTCTGTAGGTAGCACGTACGCTGTCCTTCATTAATTCTACTGCTTTATTACCAGCATCAATATCTACACCGGCATCAGCATAAGTAAGTTGTTTCTTTTCCTCGCTCATGAGCCTTCCTCCTGTTATTCAATAATGCTTTCAGGTTCTGCTTTGATTACACTATCTGCGTTATCGGGATATTTAGCGCTGAAGCAAGCACAGCACAAACCTTCGGGGTCAATTTTATCAATAGCACGTTTCATACCATCCATAGAAATATAATGCAGACTGTCTGCCCCAATATAACGGCAGATTTCATTTTCCGTGCAACGTGCCGCAATCAGCTCCTTGCGCTCGGAGGTATCAATACCATAGTAGCAGCTGTCTGTTACCGGGGGAGAAGAAATGCATACATGCACTTCACGTGCGCCTGCCTCCTTCAGCAGTTTAACAATCTTGCCGCTGGTAGTGCCGCGAACGATGGAGTCATCGACCATGACAACAGATTTGCCTTCTACAACGCTGCGTACCGGGTTCAGCTTCAGACGTACTGCATTAGCACGTTGCTTTTGCGTCGGCTGAATAAAAGTACGGCCTACATAACGGTTTTTGGTAAGACCTTCCAGGAAGGGAACACCGGCCTCCATAGCATAGCCGATTGCCGCCGGAGTACCGCTGTCAGGAACGGATATAACGATATCCGGATGAATATCAGGCGTTTCCTTAGCCAGCTCGCGTCCCATCTGGATACGTGCATCATATACAGACTGGTTGTCGATGATACTGTCATTACGAGCAAAGTAAACATATTCAAAAATGCAGTGCGCAGGCTTTGCCGGTTTGTTTTCAGCCCACATCATGCTGCGCGGCTCGGAGTTATCGCTGTCGATAATAATCATTTCGCCGGGCTTAACATCGCGTACCAGCTCTGCACCAACCAAGTCAAAGGCGCAGGATTCGGAAGCAACGCACCAGCCGTTTTCCATCTTGCCGAGTACCAGCGGACGGAAGCCGTAGGGGTCGCGTACAGCGATAATTTTATTATCAGTCATCAGCAGAATAGCGAAAGCACCTTTAATCTGGTTAACAGCCTCTGCTACACGCTCTTCAATAGTAGGACGCGCACTGTAGGCAATCAAGTTCAATACAACCTCACTGTCAACAGTAGTGTTGAACACAGCGCCTTCCTTAGCCAGGTTAGCACGCAGCTGACCGGCATTAGTCAGGTTACCGTTGTGGCTCAGAGCCAGGTTACCGCCGTCAAAATAAACCTTCAGCGGCTGAATGTTATACGGCATGCTGGCACCGGTGGTGGAATAACGTACGTGGCCGATGGCCGCATAACCCTGCAAATCAGCAACGCCGTCCTTGAAAACATCGGCAACGAGGCCCATGCCCTTTTTAATTTTCATACGCTCGCCGTCAGTAACAACAATACCGGTACTTTCCTGGCCACGATGCTGCAGCGCATACAGGCCCCAATAGGTGTTGAGTGCTACATCCTCATTATGGCTGAAGATACCAAAGACACCGCACTCCTCATGCAGCTTGTCCTCGCTAAAATTTTGCTCCTCGAAAATCTGCTCCACAATTTTTCTCCTTAATTTTAGTTTTTAGTTATCAATTGTCAGTTATTAGTGGTTAGTTATAAGTGATCAGTGGTCAGTAATTAGTTATTAATGTTTAGCAGTCAGTTTCTATTCACTATCCACTACTCACTATTCACTATTACAGGTGTAAATCCTTAAACTCCTGCGCAGGAACGCCACGCATGGAAGCCAGCTTTTCACCCTTAGCTCTTACTTCTTCACGCATTGTTGCACGATGCTCTGCCAGCTTTTCTACCAGCTCCGGATATTTTACGGAAAGAATCTGAATTGCGAACAATGCAGCATTCTTAGAACCATTGATGGCCATCGTTGCAACAGGTACACCGGAAGGCATCTGTACAAAGCTCAGCAGTGCATCCATACCGGCCAACGGTGTTGCATTAATAGGAATACCGATGACAGGAACGGTAGTAAAGGCAGCGATGAAACCACCCAGATGAGCAGCTGCGCCGGCTGCGGCAATAATTACCTCTACGCCACGGTCACGGGCACCCTTAGCAAAGTTTTGTACTACATCCGGAGTACGGTGAGCGGAAGCAACTACTACTTCAGTTTCAACGCCAAACTCCTTCAGAGTTTTTTCTGCAGCCTCAAGTACAGGCCAGTCAGAATTACTACCCATGATAATTGCAACTTTCATTGAAATCTACCTCCCAAAAATTACTTGTAGAAACAATAAAACCCAAGCAGAAAGCTGTTCAGTTTCGAAATCCTGTGCAAAATCTAACCCGGGTTCTCAATCACTTAAATAATTCACTTTAATTATACCAATCCAACGCGTAAACGTCAAATAAACTGTGAACTTTTTAACAGTTTTTTAGAAAATCGTTCGGAAAATGTCCGCGCACACAAAAAGCGCACCCCCTGCCGCCGTTTTCACGGCAGCAGAGAGTGCGCGAAAATCTCTATATTCCAGCGTACTTATTATGCCTATATAATTCGACGCTGCTAACTAAACCTTTACTAACAACTTTCTTCTCTTTCAACAACACAGTATATTGAGTCTGTCTCGTGCTGTAATCATACGCAGTTTCTTGAAATATAGAATTCATACAATATTTCTTGTCTGTTCTCACAAAGAAAGAAAATACTATGGGTTCATTGGCAAGCATCCCTTTTGCTAAATAATCAGCTGTTATTCTTGTAGCAAATGCAACTCTGTTCTTATCATAAGAATAAAATTTCGTTTCCTGAGCATCTATAACCTGTTCTAAAATTTTCAATGAATATAAGCGTTCTTCTAATATCGAAAAATTTTTATCACTTGCAATCACATCACTTGTAACTGTTCCGTTGAGAATATGCTCTAATATCCACGTACTAGTCCGTTGCTGAAACGAGTATCTTTGCTTTAGTTTATGAAAGCCAGCTAAATGATAAAAGTTTTCTGGCATAAAAACGATATTCAAATCAAAAGTATTACCCTTTCTACCCAAAACAATATGATACTCAACTGCTATCAAATTTTTATATGCCTGAGCCGCCATCAATAAAATATCTCGTCCCATAAATCCCCTTTCTTAAATAAGCAAAATGGACACTACCGAGAAAATAGTGTCCATCTGCATTTTGCTATTTTTATGTCTGCACACGAACGTACATAAGTCAGGTTGAGGTTTCTATAGCAAAACCCTACATAAAGCTCCTCCAAGTCCCGCATCCTGACACGCTTCTTGGCATCACCACTTATACTGACACACTCCGTTGCCAGTTCTCTATTCATATCTTACTATACATAACTGAACTTGTCAAATTTTTCTTTCCCTACTTCTCCACCAACACCTTATACATTTTCATCAGCTCTGCTACGCACGTCGCTTCGCTGTTAAGCCTGCCCCCAAAGCCATACGCTTCCATGACAGTTATGTACTTCGCTATGTTTAGTACATTTATGTATTACACATTGAATATTCTCACTCCTCTATCTCAATCCCCATGATAGGTCCCCAATCAGCCAAAGTTCTTTCAGACGTTGGACTTTTAATATATACATGTAACTTATCAATATCAAATTCTAATCCTCTTGCACCATTCATTCCAACATATGTCTTTACCACTCTCTCCACAACTATTTCTTTTTGCCCCTTATTCAAATAATACCAATTAGAATTTACATAAACAACAACAAAATATTGCCCTCTAAATCTGCATCCATCATATAGGCCATTTAGAGTATTACTAAGGACTTTATCATATGATTCTATTAATTCTTTTAATACTGCTGCATCAACAATTTTTTTCTTTTCCTCTTCTATTTCTGGCGTTTTATTTTTTGTTACGTCCACAACTCTATTTTCACTAGTTTGATTTTCTATCTTTTTATTTTCTACACTAGTTGTACAAGGAACAAATTTCACTAACAAAAACATAATTACACCAAAAATTGCATATACTGTTAATGCAACCCATTTGGTACTTTTAAATAAATCAGGATATAATTTTTCTATCTCTACTCTTTTTTCATTATCAAATCTACGACACTTTCCAATATACTCATCAATAGAATCCACATATTTAAATTTAAGTTCTAACTCATCTCCTAACGACTTCATCAAATCACAAAGATCTAACATCTCCAATTTAATTTCAACATTAACTTTATCTGTTTTAAGTTTTTCCCCTTTCAAGATAGAAAATTCCTTTTCAGCATAATTTTCACACTTGTTCACTATATCAGTAATAGCTAACGTTCTATCTATACCATAATCATTTTCTATTAACTTAAATGACATCAAAACACATTTTTTTAAATTCTTAGCAGCTTTATGTCGAGCTATCTCTCCATTTACAATGCTATTATATGTAGTGTAAAATATGTAGTGTAAAATACTGATTCCCAATTATCCTTTGAATACTCATCCACAAATATCATACCTTTCCAAATTGATCTATAGAAAGTATATCATTCTCCCCCCTAGAGTCAAATGTTTTTAACATCTATTGTTATTATCAACTATAGATACTAAAATAGTCAAACACTTTTAGGTTTCTCATCAATATCCATCTTAGAATAAACAAGGCAAAAATGCTAAACTTACTTTAGATATGTCCACGCACACAAAAAGCGCACCCTCCGCCGCCGCTTTCACGGCAGCAGAGGGCGCTTAAACCTAAAGATGTTTTATTTTACGACAACGTCAATTGCATCATTTACCAATACAACCTCAACCTTGTCGCCATTTTTAATTTCGCCTGCAACAATCTTCTTGCCCAGGATGTTTTCAACAGTGTGGACAATCAGACGTTTCAACGGACGAGCACCGAAGGCAGGATCAAAGCCGGCCTTTGCCAGGAAAGCAACAGCCTCGTCAGTATAAGTCAGCGTCAGCTCCAGCTGCTTGTTCAGACGGTCGCCCAGCTCATGCAGTACCAGTTTAACGATTTCCTTAATCTGTTCTGCCTGCAGCGGTTTAAAGACAACAATGTCATCAACACGGTTCAGGAATTCCGGACGGAAGAAGTTCATCAGCATCTGCTGAATCTTTTCTCTGTCCATAGAGCCCTGCGCTTTCATAATCTCGTTGCTGCCAAGGTTACTGGTCATGATAATCAAGGTATTCTTGAAGTCAACGATACGGCCTTTACCATCAGTCAGACGGCCATCATCCAGAACCTGCAGCAATACGTTAAAGACATCTGCATGTGCCTTTTCGATTTCGTCCAACAGGATTACGCTGTACGGATGACGGCGTACAGCCTCAGTCAGCTGACCGCCTTCATCATAGCCGACGTATCCCGGAGGCGCACCGATCAGACGAGATACGGTATGCTTCTCCATGTATTCGCTCATATCGATACGCACCATATTGCGTTCATCATCAAAGAGGACCTCTGCCAAGGTCTTAGCCAACTCGGTTTTGCCGACACCGGTAGGACCAAGGAATATAAAGGAACCAATCGGACGGTTAGGATCCTTGATACCGGCACGTGCACGGATAACAGCCTCGCTGACAGCCTTGACTGCTTCATCCTGACCGATAACATGCTCGTGCAGGATTTCCTCCAGGTGAACAAGTTTAGCACGTTCACCGGTGCCTAAGCGAGCAACAGGAATGCCGGTCCAGGTGCTGACAACTTTGGCGATATCCTCTTCGTCAACCTCTTCCTTGAGCATAACATTGTCATTGCCGTTTTCATCCTTCTTGGACAAAGCAGCCAATTCCTTCTGCAGCTCAGGCAGACGGCCGTATTTCAATTCAGCCATCTTGTTCAGGTCATAGTCGCGCTCAGCCTGTTCCATCTGATTTTTCACAGCATCAATTTCTTTCTTTACCTCACGTACGCGGGCAATAGAAGCCTTTTCTGCATCCCAGCGTTTAACAAGCTCGTCATTTTCCTTACGCAGCTTTGCCAGCTCCTCGTTCAGCTTAGCCAAACGATCCTTGGACTGAGCGTCCTCCTCTTTACCCAAAGCCTGAGCTTCGATTTCCAGCTGCAGGATACGACGTTTGCTTTCATCAAGCTCAGTCGGCAGCGAATCAATTTCGGTACGCAGACGGGCAGCAGCCTCATCTACCAGGTCAATAGCCTTATCAGGTAAGAAACGGTCATTGATATAACGGTTAGAAAGCACAGCAGCAGCCACCAGAGCAGCGTCTTTAATGCGCACGCCATGATGTACCTCATAGCGTTCACGCAGGCCACGCAGAATGGAAATTGTATCTTCAACGCTCGGCTCCTTAACCATTACCGGCTGGAAACGACGCTCCAGCGCACTGTCCTTTTCAATATACTTACGGTATTCGTTCAGCGTAGTTGCACCGATGCAGCGCAGCTCGCCACGTGCCAGCATCGGTTTCAGGATATTGCCTGCATCCATAGCGCCTTCAGCAGCACCGGCACCGACAACGGTATGCAGCTCATCAATAAACATAATAATCTGACCGGCGCTTTCGCTGACAGCCTTCAATACTTTTTTCAGACGCTCTTCGAATTCACCACGGTATTTTGCACCGGCAACCAAAGCCGCCAGGTCCAGAGCATACAGGGTTTTATTCTTCAGGCTTTCCGGTACATCGCCGGCAATAATACGTCTTGCCAGGCCTTCGACGATGGCAGTTTTACCAACGCCAGGCTCACCGATAAGCACCGGGTTATTTTTCTTACGACGCGAAAGGATTTCAATAGTACGACGGATTTCCTCATCACGGCCGATTACCGGATCCAACTTGCCTTCTTTAGCTTTTGCCGTCAAATCCTGGCCGTATTTTTCCAGCGTCTTTTTAGTTTCATCATTTGCTTCGCTATTTTGATACTGCATAAATGCCGCCTCAACTTTTTTCTTATCTATACCATATTTACGGAAGAGCGATACAACATCGCTGTCACCGTCACTTGCCATAGCTGCAACCAGCTGGCCGATGCCGATTTCTTCCTTGCCTTGTCCCAAAATAGCCATTACTCTGGCAAAGCCGGTACCCATCATCAGCTGACGGTCCTGACCTTTAACTCCTGGGATTTTTTGTACTAAAGCCTTAGCATCCTTGCTGAAAGCATTTTCATCAATGTGCAGGCTCTGCAGCAAATATTTAAAGAAGCCGTCGCTGCCACACAATGCTGCCAGAACATGTGCCGTTGTCAGCTCCTGGTGATAGTTCATAACTGCCTGCTGCTGAGCAGCCTCCAAGATAGCCTTTACCTCTTCACTGTAGCGATCATTCATCACGCTGCACCTCCTTCTATCAGGTTCAATAGCGGTCAATAACCGAATGGAGTTGACTCTTTTCCATTTCCGGACCACTATTCACTTTCTAATTGCTATTATATCAGCAAAAGTCAAAAAGTCAAATAGTTTTCTGTGTTAATTCAGTGAAAAATCACCGTCATTTTGTTGACATATTGTTATGTTTGTGGCAATATTAATAACATGTCGTTCTGTCGGCCAAGTACTCTTTACCCCAAAGACCATCGGCTAACCCCGGCCGTTTTGACCTTTATGCGTACTTCCACCAACAGGTCTATAATTATATTATTTGTCATGTTTTTATGAGGAGGAACCAAAATGTCACCCACCAGCTTATTGCGCGGTATTGCCTTTTTGCTGCTTTTGCAATGGGTATCCACGCTTATCATCAATGCCCTCGGCGTACCCTTTCCGCCCGCTCTTTTGGGAATGCTGATTTTAACGGCACTTCTCTGCGGCAACGTTATTCCGGCAAGCTCCATCGAGGGCATCTGCGATATCCTGATTTCCAAAATGGGTATGCTTTTTTTACCGGCAGGCGTCAGCGTTATATTATATGTAGATGTTATCAAAGCTGAGCTGCTGCCCATTACTGTTACCATTGTTGTCTGCAGCATTGTCGTTCTGAGCGTTACAGCCTTCTTTATCGAAGCAATGCTTAAAGGAAAGGAGAGTCAATGATGCTTTTTCCTGACGTTTTACTTAACTCACCTCTCTTTGGTATCGGTCTGACGGTTATCCTGTACGTTATCAGCGAAATCATCATCGACCGCTTCAGCCTGAACATCATTCCGCCCTTCGTTATCGCCTGCCCTCTAGTCATTGCTGTCATCGTTCTGGCGCCCGGCGTAGAGTACAAACAGTACGAGGCAGGTGCGGAATTCATTAACTTTCTTTTAGGACCGGCAACCATCGCTCTGGCTCTGCCCCTGTACAAGAACCGTGAAATTATCATAGCCAAGGCCGGTGCTATTGCCGGCGGCGTTACACTGGCAACGCTTTCGGCTATCATCGTCGTTTACTTCTGCGGCAAGGCTATGGGTACCAGCGAACAGGTATTGCTTTCGCTCATTCCCAAATCCATTACGACGCCAATCGCCATTGATGTTTCCAAAACTATCGGCGGCATTCCGGCGTTGACTACAGCTGCTGTTATCTTCACCGGCATGCTGGGAGCAACCTTCAATCACAAGCTGCTGCGTCTTTTGGGAATCAAAAACCATTTGGCTGCCGGTCTCGCTATCGGCGCC
>UMAE01002855.1_pt1 | contig 10500 bp, 7 predicted proteins | sample 1963621 | NCBI WGS metagenome assembly UMAE01 (sample SAMEA4835907, study PRJEB28245) | human gut metagenome | biome: gut microbiome; material: fecal sample | place: Denmark | collected 2008
TGCTCTTGCTGCTTCCGGGATCTTGTAGTTTGCCAGATCATTGTCTACAGCCTGAACAGTTGTGTTTAATCTGCTGAGCAGCCATTTATCCATTACAGGAAGCTGGTCATAGTTCAGTTCATATTTGGTCGGGTTGAAGTTGTCGATGTCTGCATATAATACGAAGAATGCGTAAGTATTCCACAGTGTGCTCATGAATTTACGCTGTCCTTCCACAACTGCCTTGCCATGGAAACGGTTCGGAAGCCATGGAGCACTGTTGATGTAGAAGTACCATCTGATGGCATCTGCGCCGTATTTGTTCAGTGCATCGAATGGATCAACTGCATTTCCTTTGGACTTACTCATCTTCTGTCCGTTCTCATCCTGGACATGTCCCAGAACGATTACGTTCTTGTATGGTGCTTTATTGAAGAGCAGTGTGGATTCTGCAAGGAGTGAGTAGAACCATCCACGGGTCTGGTCTACTGCCTCGGAGATAAAGTTTGCAGGGAACTGCTGCTCAAATAATTCTTTGTTTTCAAATGGATAATGATGCTGTGCGAAAGGCATTGCTCCTGAGTCGAACCAGCAGTCAATAACCTCCGGTACACGATGCATTTCTCCACCGCACTCCGGACACTTCAGTGTGATCTCATCGATGTATGGGCGGTGAAGCTCTACTGTCTTGGCTCTCTCATCACCGCTCATCTCGAATAATTCCTGACGGCTTCCGATGGAATGCATATGTCCGCATTCACACTGCCAGATGTTCAGTGGAGTTCCCCAGTAACGGTTACGGCTGATACCCCAGTCCTGAACGTTTTCAAGCCAGTCGCCGAAACGTCCTTTACCGATGCTCTCAGGAATCCAGTTGATTGTATTGTTATTTCTGATCAGGTCATCCTTAACTGCTGTCATCTTGATGAACCAGGATTCTCTTGCATAGTAGATCAGTGGTGTGTCACATCTCCAGCAGTGTGGATAATCATGCTCGAATTTCGGAGCATCGAAGAGCTTGCCTTCTTTGTCCAGATCTGTGAGAACCATAGGATCTGCTTTCTTTACAAAAACGCCTGCATATGGTGTCTCTTTTGTCAGGTTACCCTGTCCGTCTACGAACTGTACGAATGGCAGTTCATAGTTACGTCCGATTCTGCTGTCGTCTTCACCGAATGCAGGTGCGATGTGAACGATACCTGTACCATCACTCATAGTAACGTAGTTATCACAGGTTACGAAATGAGCTTTCTTTTTCTGTTTTGCTGCTGCCTCTCCTGCACATGCGAAAAGCGGCTCGTATGCTTTGTATTCCAGGTCTGTTCCTTTGTAGGTTTCCAGAACTTCATATGCTTTCTCGCCTTCTTCTTTTGCAAGCTTGCCAAGGACTTTGTCAAGGAGTGCTTCTGCCATATAATAGGTATATCCGTCTGCTGCCTTTACTTTGCAGTAAGTCTCATCCGGGTTTACGCAGAGTGCAACGTTGGACGGAAGTGTCCATGGTGTTGTTGTCCATGCAAGGAAGTATGCATCTTCACCAACAACCTTGAATCTTACAACTGCGGAGCGCTCTTTTACAGTTTTGTATCCCTGGGATACTTCCTGTGCGGAAAGAGGGGTACCGCATCTTGGACAGTAAGGAACGATCTTGAAGCCTTTATACAGAAGCTTCTTGTTCCAGATTTCTTTTAATGCCCACCATTCGGATTCAATATAATCGTCATAGTAAGTTACGTATGGATGTTCCATATCAGCCCAGAAACCAACAGTAGAGGAGAAATCCTCCCACATTCCTTTGTATTTCCAGACGCTTTCCTTACACTGTTTGATGAATGGCTCCATACCGTATTCTTCGATCTGCTCTTTGCCATCCAGACCAAGCTTCTTCTCTACTTCCAGTTCTACCGGAAGTCCATGGGTATCCCATCCTGCTTTACGCGGAACCATGTAGCCCTTCATTGTACGGTATCTCGGAATCATATCCTTGATTACACGGGTAAGTACATGGCCGATGTGCGGTTTGCCGTTTGCAGTGGGCGGTCCATCATAGAATGTATAGGTTTCTCCTTCTTTTCTGTTCTCCATACTTTTCTCAAAGATATGGTTTTCTTTCCAGAATTCTTCTACTTTTTTCTCACGGTCTACAAAGTTTAAGTTCGTATCAACTTTCTGGTACACAGTAATTTACCTCCTGTTTAAATTATTTGTATCAGACACCTGAAAATATGCAGGACGTTTATATACGCTGAAAAATATTTCCAGTGTCCTTTAAGAACGAAAATAAGCCCATAAAAAAATCGCCCTTTTGTAAAAGGACGAAGGTTTATTGACGTTCGCTATACCACCTGTTACATTGTACGGGCATCCTCTGCCGATACATGAATCTTTTAACGGGGATTTCCGTCAGCTCTTACCTGTCTGTACACCCTTCAGAACTGCAACTCCGGAGTGATCTTCACTGCATTTACTCACCACCGGGCTCACACCCTCCCCGGTTCGCTGTCTGCTTTCCCCTGCAGTTACTCTCTCCATCAACGTTTTTGTGGACATATCATTTATTTAACTATGCGGATTCATTATAAGGTCACAAAATTCACTGTGTCAAGTATTTTTTTGAATATTAGGGTAATCCTGTTACTGTTTAATAACACTGGTTACTGTCAAACTCCCGAACAGTAACACACTGTTAACATACTATCATATAAATTTTACACAGGCATTGTAATTAATGATATAATAAGGTAGAATATTTTGTCCGAACGTCATTTAAAACAATGAACCAGTACATCGTTTCGTAAATAACTATACCAATCGCGTAGGATGCGGATTCGAGTGTGCTGGTATAAAAACGCAGGCGTAGCGGGCTACGCTGAGGCTTTTAGACCTGTGCAATCGGATTCGCAGACAAGTGAGTGGTATAGTTATTTCGAAAACGATGTACTAGGATATGGAAAGCAACTACTATGTATATTTAATGAAGGGTAATTTCAAATGTTTAAAACAAAATTTCATAAATTAATGAAACGTTTCCTCACCGGAATGCTTTGTGCAGGGATTCTGACCTCCCAGCCTGCAGTCACTTACGCTGCCGAGACCTCTGCCACTCCTGAAGCCGGTCATTCAGAAACCTATTCACAGGCCTCAGATATCGATTCTGTCAAAGGATGGCCCACAGGTCCTAATATCGAGGGACAGTCCGCAGTGCTGATGGATGCAGTCACTGATACTATTCTTTATTCCAAGAATGCCAAGGATAAGCTATATCCCGCCAGTATCACTAAGATCATGACCGCTCTTCTGGCCTGTGAATATCTGGATATGAACGATACGATCACCATGTCGCAGGAAGCGGCTTATGGGATTGAGGCCGGAAGCTCCAGCATTTACGCAGAAACAGGAGAGGTTTTCACAGTAGAGCAGGCCCTGATGGCTCTGATGCTGGAATCCGCCAATGAGATGGCTCTTGCTCTGGCAGAAAAAACAAGCGGTTCTGTAAAGAAGTTTGTTGAACTGATGAACCAGAGGGCAGCTCAGCTTGGCTGTAAGAACACCCATTTTAATAATCCAAATGGTCTTCCGGATGAGACGCATTATACCACCGCAGGTGATATGATGAAGATTGCAAAGGCAGCCTGGTATAATCCCAGATTCCGTAAATTTGTGACCACACAGGTTTATGAGATTCCTCCGACTAATAAGCAGTCTGAAACCCGTTATCTTCTCAATCACCATAAGATGATGCCCGGACAGTCTTATGCATACGATGGGGTTCTGGGAGGAAAGACCGGATACACCGATGCAGCGGGAAGTACGCTTGTCACCTATGCCAAGAGAGGAAATTCCATTCTCATTGCAGTTGTGCTGAATTCTACAAACGGTGCTTTTCCTGACACAACTTCTCTGCTGGATTACGGCTTCGACAATTTTGAAAAAGTAGACTTGAATATAGATACCGATCCGGTACCGGCAGTATTTCTCCCATGCGAAAAGCACCTGTTAAAGGACTGGAATAATCTGTGTTCCTTCTATTATATGAGGCATGTGTACGTAACTGTCCCCACAGGAACCGATGTGAGCCAGCTTGTAAAGAAGCAGAAACTTCTGAACAATTCTGTCGGTCCAAAGCGAATTAAAAGTAAATATTATTTAGACGGCCATATGGTCGGATATGGAATGCAATATGAAAAGGAAATCCTTTCAGATTTCCTTCTCAACGCTTCTTTTTAGTTTTCGCCTGAGGCGGAGGACTTCTTTTCTTTCACGAAGTTCCTCTGCTTCTTCTGTATCTGTGAAACGCAATGTCTTCACAGCGAAATATTTCTCATCTTCTGTTTTTCGGATGCGGATCTTGCCTCTTATCAGCCCATGTTCTTCACAATTGGATATGCTGTAATAAACCTTTGGATTATTCATAAACCATCGGAGTTTGCGCTTTGCAGGCAGATGACAGACCGGACATCTGGTGCTGGTCACCTCGCGGTCTTTCATGATTCGCTCTCTTGTGGCAAATTCTCTGGATACATATTTGTCATGATCCGGATAGGAAATATGTATCTCGTCTTTTTTCTTCTTTGGATTCTGGTAAACATCCAGTGACGGATGATTGATGATGATTATGTTATTTATTTTCTCCAGGACTTTCGCTGTATACCAGGCATCTGCAAGCGCCCGGTGAAATCCCCTGGATTTCTCTATTTTCAGCTTATCGATCGCATGCTCCAATGCACACCTGTGTGTACCGTCATCATAACTGATACTGTATAGTTTCTGCACATCATAATAGGTCACAGGTCCGGGAAGCAGATCCAGCAGGCCATAGAACTTCATATTTCTCTGAAGTTCCATCACGTCCTGATTTCCCCAGGTAAAAAAGTACCAGTCTTCTCCGCACCAGTCAATAAATTCCCTGACTGCCTGCTCAAAGGGCACTCCTTTCATAAGATCTTTATAATCTACATGAATTACCTCATGGATGCTGTCATGAATCCATTTATAGACCTGTGGTTTGATCAGTCGGTGAAAATGATCCGTTATTTCTTTTTTGCTGTTTACTTTTACAGCCCCAATCTCGATAATCTCAAATGGAAGCCTGTCGTTACGTGTTTTCTTTCCCGAAGGATTCTGATTCCATTCCAGGTCAAAGACAATATAGTTCATTCATCCGGTCCTTTTTGTTTATTACTTTTTCGCATTTATTTTCCACTGCTGATAAACATATTATTTCACAATCTTCAGTTCATACTGTCTGGTTCCCAGACCAATCTTCTCTGCCTGATCCAGTGTTGCCTGCCATTCAATGTTCGGGTTGGAATCTTTGAAATGGTCGTGGTGGCAATGCCAGTCAGGTTTTGCCAGGTGTTCTCCAAGCTGGCTGTTCTCGATCGGAGTTGCTTTCAGACAGGCATCTGCGCAGGCCTGGTCCAGAGCAACCGGGTCAAAGCTTGCAAACATTCCGATATCAGGAAGGATTGGTGCATCATTTTCGCCATGGCAGTCACAGTTCGGGCTGATATCCTGAACAAGCGCTACATGGAAATGCGGACGGCCATGACAGACTGCCTGTGCATATTCTGCCATCTTACGGTCAAGAAGTTCATTCGCACTGCTGTTTGGATTGTATACTGCATCAAAACCGCAGGCTCCGATACAACGGCCGCAGCCTTTACATTTATCATAATCAATGACTGCTTTTTTATTCGGATATGTAATCGCATCACTTCCGCACTCTTTCGCGCAGCGACGGCATCCGCGACAGAGTTCTTCATTTACTGCAGGTTTTCCGCTGGCATGCTGTTTCATCTTACCTGCGCGGCTTCCGCATCCCATTCCGATATTCTTCAGTGCACCGCCGAAGCCGGTTGCTTCATGTCCTTTGAAGTGGCTTAAGCTGATAAAAATATCTGCATCCATGATCGCATGTCCGATCAGTGCAGTCTGACAATATTCACCGTTAACTACCGGTACTTCTACTTCGTCTGTACCGCGTAAGCCATCACCGATGATGATCTGGCATCCTGTTGAAATGCTGTTAAATCCGTTGAGATTTGCGCACTCCAGATGCTCCAGTGCATTCTTGCGGCTTCCCGGATAAAGAGTGTTGCAGTCTGTGAGGAATGGAAGTCCTCCCTGCTCTTTACAGAGATCAGCTACTGCTTTTGCGTAATTTGGGCGCAGGAAAGCCAGATTGCCAAGTTCTCCGAAATGCATTTTAATAGCCACGAATTTTCCATCCATATCAATGTCTTTGATTCCGGCTGTAACGCAGAGTTTCTTCAGTTTATCAAGCTGGCTGGTGCCAACCGGACATCTGAAATCAGTAAAATAAACGGTTGATTTTTCCATCGTTTTTCCTCCTGTTTTTATTGATCAAAATTTGATTTTCTTTTTTATTTTATCACAAGATGCAGGTTCTTTTCGAGATATTTTTTTGCTTACATCTGTTCGTAAAATTTTGTCACCTTTTTGTATTCTGCAGGCAAAGTGATCTGCTCTACCACAACATCTCCATCTTCTGCATTGTGGTAACGGTAAATGTAAACGCCCTCCTGGATCTCATCTCCTTCGATCAGAGAAACTGCCAGATATCCCTGTCCTTCAAATTCAAAGGTATCCATGATCGCAAAATCCCGTTCTGTTCCGTCAGATACCGGGATGCTGATTACTTCATATTCTTCCATCGTATGTTTTCCTTTCATTTATAAGCAGTCTTATTCTAATTTTCGCTGTTTTTTATTGTAGCAAAGAGTGTTAATTATATCAATCCTATTTAATCAAATCAAGTAAGTCGTTACTGTTCACTCCGTTCACAGTAACAGTAAGGCCCCTGCGGGTTACAAAAAGAAAGACTGCACCTCCAATGAGCACAGCCTTTCCGGTTTGGTATATTTTATTCAGTTCTGCTTACAATTGCTTATGCCATGATCGGTTTTAATGCTTCTGCAAGCTTCTCTTTCTCAGCTTCTGCCTCTTCCAGATTCTTGCCGAGAGTTGTGTAATAGATTTTGATCTTTGGTTCTGTTCCGGATGGGCGGACAACTACTGTCTCACCGTTATCCAGCTTGTAGATCAGTACATTTGCTGCAGGAAGTCCTGTTTCTTCCGGTTTCTGGTAATCTGTTACTTTTACGATAGTATGACCTGCAATCTCTGTGAGAGGTTTGTCACGAAGTCCCTGCATCAGAGCTGACATCTTATCCATTCCGCTTAATCCCGGGAATTCGAAGCTGTCTACTTTGTTCAGGTAACGTCCATACTGTGCATAGATCTCTTCCATTCTCTGTTTCAGGGAACTTCCGATGCTTCTGTAATATGCAGCCATTTCACAGATCAGCATAGATCCGATAACAGCATCCTTGTCACGTACATATGGTCCTGCAAGGTATCCGTAGCTCTCTTCAAATCCGAAGATAAATCTGTCTACTTCATCTGCTGCTTCAAGCTGTGCGATCTGATCGCCGATCCACTTGAATCCTGTAAGTACACTTCTGAGTTCTACTCCATAGTGCTCTGCCACTGCATCTGCAAGTGGTGTGGAAACAATGGATTTCACTGCTACCGGGTTCTTTGGCATTGTACCTTTTTCGATACGGCCTGCACAGATATAATCAAGAAGGAGTACACCTACCTCATTACCTGTTACCAGCTCATAAGAACCATCCGGGCATTTCATTGCGATACCAACACGGTCTGCATCTGGGTCAGTTGCAAGCATTAAATCTGCACCTGTTTCTTTTGCGAGGTTTAATCCAAGCTCCAGAGCTGCAAAGATTTCCGGGTTCGGATAGCTGCAGGTTGTGAAGTATCCGTTCGGATATTCCTGTTCCGGAACGATTGTAATATCTGTAATTCCGATATCTTTTAATACCTGAGTTACAGGTACAAGTCCTGATCCGTTTAACGGGCTGTAAACCAGTTTCAGTCCTGCTGTCTTGCAGAGACCCGGACGAACCTGACGGGATTCAATAGCTTCATAGAGAGCCTGCTTACAGTCATCTCCTACAAAACGGATCTTTCCCTGTTCTACGCCTTCTGCGAAGGACATATATTTCGCACCTGTAAGTACGTCTGTTTTCTGGATCTCTTCATATACAATAGCAGCTGCATCGTCTGTCATCTGGCATCCGTCAGGACCGTATGCTTTGTATCCGTTGTACTTAGCCGGGTTGTGGGATGCTGTTACCATAATACCTGCATTGCATTCATAGTAACGTGTTGCAAAGGAAAGTGCAGGTACAGGCATCAGTGCGTCATAAATTCTGACATTGATATCATTTGCCGCCAGTACGCCTGCTGCTGTTTTTGCAAATACATCACTCTTAAGACGGCTGTCATAGCTGATGGCTACTGTCTGATTACCGCCCTGTGTTTTTACCCAGTTCGCAAGTCCCTGTGTTGCCTGGCGAACTACATAAATATTCATACGGTTGGTTCCGGCTCCGAGAACTCCGCGAAGTCCGGCTGTTCCGAATTTCAGCGCTACTGCGAAACGATCTTTGATCTCTTCATCATTTCCTTCGATTTTGGATAATTCCGGATTAAGATCCGCATCCTGCAGATCTGCTGCCAACCAGCGTTTGTATTCTTCCTGATACATTTTGACCACTCCTGCCTTATTTTTTAGATTTTTTAAGATATTTCCATAATATCATAAATCAGACAAATCAGCAACAAGACAGCGAGATTTCAATCAAATTTTAAAAATTACTTTCTTTTCTGTTTGTCTGCTCTCTGCAGGCGTTTCCTATATTGGTCAGGCAGAGTACTGTGGTGATCAGGAAAAGTCCGGGGATCAGAATGATCCACCAGGAACCTGTCATTAATGCCTTATCTGACAGAGACAGCATACTTCCCCATGTGATAACCTCTATGGGAAGTCCAATGCCCATAAAGCTTAAAGTAGCTTCAGAGATCATTGCAGTTCTTACATTCATGACTACCATAAACATAATGGATGAGAAAAAGTTCGGCACCAGATGCTTCCACAAAATACGGAAGAATCCTGCTCCCATACATCTTGCAGCGATGATATACTCACTGTTTCGTATCTGCCGTACCTCTGTGCGTACTACTTTCGCAATACTGGTCCAGCTGGTCACACCGATCACAAAGGACAGACTCAGGATATTTGCATCTCCCATAATAGCCTGCAGCAAAATGATCAGGAGCAGAGTTGGTATACTTAAGAATATTTCTGTAAATCTCATGATCAGTTCATCAAGCCAGGCAGGTGCCACTCCACTGAAGGCACCGACTACCACTGCAATAAAAGTAGAAATAACTGTGGCTAATCCACCGATCAAGATCGAGATTCTTCCTCCATACCAAATCATGGAAAAAATATCCCTTCCCATAGTATCTGTTCCAAAAAGGAACTCCCCGTCAGGAGCTTTATTATAGTTTAACAGATCCATATAAGCAGGATCCTTTGTCATGATCAGTTCCGCACACAGGCAGCCCAGTACGATAAGAATCAGGATTGCTGCTGAAACAACAGGTTTTCCCTGATACCACTTTTTCTTTGATTTGGGAATTACGGTTTCTGTCTTTCTGTTTCCTGCCAGTTCAAATAAATGATTGGTCATCCTTCTACTACCTCCGATTTCTCGGTTATTACTTCATCCTTCATACGGGGATCTATCTGTTCATTAATAGTCTGACTGACGATATTACAGAAAATAACCAGGATTCCTGACATCATACAAAGCAGCATCAGCAGATTGTAATCATGATATCTGGCACTCTCATAGGACAGAGCTCCGATTCCGGGATAAGAGAATACACTTTCTACCACATAGGTTCCTCCAAGTACATGGGGGACTGCAATGGCCATAATACTCAGATAAGCAGGCATTACATTTCGGACACAATGTCTGAACATAAGCTTTTTCTTATCCAGGCCTTTTGCCTTTGCCAAAAGTACATAATCTGCGCGAACCTCTTCAAGGATCTTATTTCGGATCATGTAAGCATAATACCATAAATGCTCCATGACCACGATGGTCAGAGGCATGATCAGATGCAGCACTCTGTCACTGATATCTCCTGCATTTCCTGTACTGTAAGCTCCACTGCTTGGCAGGATCTTAAGATTTACGGAAAAAACAAGGATCAGGACCAGAGCCATCCAGAACTCAGGAATACAGCTGGATATGGTTCCCAGCTTACACAGGATCCGGTCTGCCAGCCGGTTTTCGTACCAGGCACACAGAATTCCCAGGAGCAAGGCTCCGGCAAACATAATGATAAATCCGATTCCTCCAAGTACAAGCGTATTACCGATACGGCCGCCGATCACTTCCACTACATCCTGTTTATATTTAAATGAAATTCCAAATTCTCCATGAAAAGCATTTTTTACCCACTTCACATACTGTACAGAAATTGGTTCGTTCAGCCCCAGTTTCTCCATAGCCCATTCACGTTCTTCCGGACTCATCTTCTCTGTACGGTCGCCATAGTAGGAAATCAGAGGATCTCCCGGCGCAAGACGGGCCACATAAAATACAGCTACAGACAATATAA
>UMAE01006594.1_pt1 | contig 10427 bp, 8 predicted proteins | sample 1963621 | NCBI WGS metagenome assembly UMAE01 (sample SAMEA4835907, study PRJEB28245) | human gut metagenome | biome: gut microbiome; material: fecal sample | place: Denmark | collected 2008
TTGACCGTGCTCTTTGGGGAGGCGCCGCCCTGTTTTTTGCAAGTTATTTTGTACTCGTATTTGCAGGGGCATTACTGGGATCTGCCGTTATAGGAACATTTGTAGAAATGATTCCGGAAAGTGTCACAAATGGTTTATCAGTTGCAAGCGGTATGCTCCCGGCTCTGGGAATAGCAATACTGATGCAGCTTCTCTTTAATACAAAGAATGCGGCGTTTTTCTTTGTAGGATGGGTTCTTACATCTTTAATAGGCGTTAATACAGTAGGAGCTGCTGTGATCGGAACGACAATAGCCTATATTATTTTCCAGTATACAAAAAATGAAAAAACGGCGTTGGCGGCAGCAGAAGGGGACGGCGGCTGTGAAATGTCAGATGATCTGGGGGGTGAATTATGATGAGTAATGTAGATCAGGAGAACGGAAGAGTACAGGAATCCGTTATGACTAAAGAGGTATTTAAAAAGACGTTCTGGCGCACATTCCCTCTTCAGGCATGTTTTTGTTATGAGCGTATGCAGAATGTTGGCTTCGCTTATCAGATGGTGCCGGCTTTAAAAAAGCTGTATCCGGATAAAGAGGAGGCTTCAAAAGCGCTGAAGCGGCATTTGGCTATTTTTAATACAACGCCCTGTGTGGTTCCGTTTATTACAGGGGCTTCCATAGCTATGGAGGAAAAGTTTAAAAAGGCCAGAGAAAACGGGGAGGAGTGTGATGAAGAATCTATTAATGCAGTTAAGACTGCTTTAATGGGGCCCTTAGCCGGAATCGGTGATTCTTTTTTCTGGGGAACACTCAGGATTATTGCAGCCGGTATCGGAGCAAGCCTTGCAGCTCAGGGGAGCATATTGGGAGCTGTATTGTTTTTCCTGATGTATAATATTCCACAGCTTTTTGTGCGCTATCAGGGCTTAAAGCTTGGATATAAGAGCGGTGTCAGTTTTCTTGAGAACATGTCTCAGGGGGGAGTAATTGCCCTTCTTACAGAAGTGGCTAAAATTCTCGGGTTGGTAGTAGTTGGCTCCATGTGTGCATCCATGGTTGCGCTTTCTACGCCTCTGGTAATCAGTATGGATGGAGCAGATGTTGTGATTCAGGATATATTTAACAGCATTCTTCCAAATATTCTTCCGTTAGGATTAACATTTGTTATTTACAAATTATTACAGAAAGGAATAAAGACGACCACTGTTCTCTGGGGAATTATTCTCTTTGGAATTGCTGGTTCTGTCGTAGGTATTTTCTAATGAGTGAGTCCAGAATGTACAGTTATATTTGCGAAACTCCGGAGGTACTTCGCAATATCATTTGCAATCGTAAAGAAATCACAGAGCAGTTTACAGCATATGCTAAGGATAAGGATATCCAGCAGATTTATGTATTGGGGTCCGGCACCAGCTATCATGCAGGATTATCTGCAAAGAATTATCTGGAAGAACTGCTGGGGATGAAGGTATTTTGTATGTATCCCACTCAGTTTGAACGTAGTGAAAAAGTATTTAATAAACACACTCTTGTGATTGGTATGTCTCAGGGAGGACAAAGCCTGTCTACGGTAGCTGGTCTGGATGCCGCAAGGAAGCAGGGGCTTTACACAGCGGCTGTTTCAGAAAATCCGTCAGCTCTTATCTTTGAACACGCAGATACCAGAACATTAATTCAGGTAGGAAATGAACAGTGCGGAGCTAAAACCAAGGGATATGCAGGTACGACGGTTACGCTGATGATGATGCTGACAGAACTGGCTTTGGAAAAAGGTATTGTATCTAAGGAGAAAGCAGAGGCTTATTTTGAGCGTATGTACCGTGTAATTGACAATCTGGGAAATGTGACAAAGGCAGCTGTGGAATGGTATGGAAGGATTAGGGATGAATTTCTTCCCGCAAAAAGGATTATTGTTGTGGGATATGACGGCATGTATGCCGACGTATTGGAGGGCGCATTAAAAATACTTGAAACCGTACGTCAGGGTGTAACGGGATATGATATTGAAGAATTTTTCCATGGTATTTATAATTCTGTAACAGAAAGCACCCATATTTTTTATCTGGCATCTAAAGGGGATTATAAGCCCAGAACACTGCGGTTGATTGAGGTTTTGAAGGAATGGACTCCTCACAATTATTTGATTGGATCTCCCGAGGGAATTGTGGAGCAGAACAGTAAAAATCTGATTTGTAATTTTGTGGAAGATCCGTTGTTTTCTTCATGGGAATATATAATTCCAATGCAGATTGTGGCCTGCCTTGCACCTCAGGACTTGGGAATTAACCCGGACATTCCCAAGGATCCTCTGTTCCACACGAAAGTGGGAAGTAAGATTTTGGATGGCGTGCGCGATCATTATAAGCTTGAAAATATCTAATGCAATATATTATTCTGCCGGAGTCATTAGGAATCCGGCAGAATGTTTTTAGATGAAAAGAACCGGGAAGCTTACAGGCATTTAAATTTGCTTCACACAGTAATCACTGCTTATGAGATACAGGATATTGCAGATTTGGTACGCAGGACGGACTCCAAGGCAATTATTAATGTTATCCCTACTGAAAACTTTTATGGGGGATTTTATTAAAAGCCGATAGATATAGAGGAAGTGAAAGATGGATAAGAAAAAAATTTTATTGCTTTGTACGGGCGGCACGATTGCCTCTACTCAGGGGAAAGAGGGGCTTGCTCCGGGATTAGAGGGGGATGATATTTTAAAGTATATACCATCAGTTAAAAGAATCTGCGATATTAAGATTATGCAGGTATGTAATATTGACAGTACGGATATGACACCGTTTTACTGGCAGATGATTCTGCAGTTAATAAAGAAGAATTACGACTCATATGACGGCTTTGTTATTCTTCATGGAACAGATACAATGGCATATACAGCTGCCGCGCTTTCCTATATGATACAGAATTCTCCCAAGCCGATTGTTCTCACAGGTTCTCAAAAGCCGATTTGTCTGGAAATAACAGATGCAAAAACCAATCTGACAGACAGTATATATTATGTGTGTGATGAAAAATCCTGTGGGGTGACGGTGGTTTTTGACGGATGTGTAATTGCAGGGACAAGAGCAAAAAAAACATGCGCTCACAGCTATGATGCATTTTCCAGTGTTAATTTTCCGATAATGGCATCTATTCGGGAAGGCAGAATTATACGTTTTGTATTTCAGGAGAAGGAGAACCTGAGCGTTCATTTTTATGAAGCCATGAATGACAGCATTGCAATATTAAAGCTTCTTCCGGGGAGTCGCCCTGCACTTTTAGGATATTTATTCGAGCAGTATGATTGCCTGCTTATTGAAAGTTTTGGCGTAGGAGGAATACCAGAATCTCTCAGAGATGAATTTTACAGTCAGATGAGACATTGGAGGCAAAAAGGAAAGATCGTTGTGATTGCAACGCAGGTTGTAAACGAGGGGAGCAATATGGAGGTATATAAAGTAGGTAAAAAGGTGAAACGGGATTTTGGATTGATTGAAACGTATGATATGACTCTGGAGTCGGCTGTAACAAAAATGATGCATCTTATGGGGGTATATGGAAAGGATTATTCGTCAATTTGTAAAGGGTTTTATCAGACAGTCAGCTATGATATTCTGTATCCAGACCGACTGATGGAATGATAATCAGTTAATCGACCGGAATGATTCGTAATAAACGGAAAATTCCGGTATTTTTAAAAGTTGACAATACAATACTTGTGTGATATGATTAAAAACATAGAAGAAATGGAACGTGAATAGTTGAATTTTGACAAAACTTATATATGCTCATAATTGGTTGAGCGTTTCTACCAACTACCGCAAATAGTTGTCTATAAGTTTTCACAGCGGGAGTGTCTGTGAAAGCATGAAGGCAGCGGTGGTTTTTTTGTGCGGATAGAGAGTAAAAACCTGGAAAATGGTGTTTCAGAGCGCAGAAAGGAGGCACAGAGCTTCATGGAAGGAAAGAGCAGCAGACAGGACAGCAGCTCCTTAAGAGAGCGGATTCTGGCGGCTTCGGGTGAAAAAAGGGCAGGTCTGGTGTTAAAGGGCGCCAGGGTAGTGAATGTATTTACCGGGGAGCTGGAGGAAGCCGATGTGGCAATAGAAGGTGGATACATCGCAGGAGTCGGTTCCTATGAGGGAGAAACGGAGGTGGATCTGTCAGGAAAGATTATCTGCCCAGGCTTTATAGACGGCCACATTCATTTGGAAAGTTCTATGGTAAGGCCGGCTGAGTTTGAACGGGCGGTCCTGCCCCACGGCACCACGGCAGTGATTACAGATCCCCACGAGATTGCCAATGTGGCAGGCACAGAGGGAATCGATTACATGCTTTATGAAACAGAAAATCTGATGCTGGATGTGTTTTTTATGCTTCCATCCTGCGTACCGGCAGCCGATTTAGAGGAGTCCGGGGCTGTGCTCCGTGCAGAGGATCTGAGAGCCTACTATGAAAATCCCAGGGTGCTGGGGCTGGCAGAGATGATGAATGCTCCCGGTACTGTAAAGGCAGAGGAAGGCGTTCTGGCTAAGCTTAAGGACTGTTCGGACAGGGGAAAACGGATTGACGGCCATGCTCCCGGACTTTCAGGATATCAGTTAAACGCTTACTGCGCTGCGGGAGTGGCTTCAGATCACGAATGCTCTGAAGTAGAAGAAGCGCTGGAAAAGCTGCGGCGGGGACAGTGGATCATGGTGCGTGAAGGGACAGCAGCCAGAAATCTGGAAGGACTTATTTCATTATGCAAGCAGCCTTATGCAAACCGATGTATGTTTGTTACGGATGATAAACATCCGGGAGATCTGCAGAGAAAGGGCCATATGGATGGGATCATCCGAAAAGCAGTCCGGCTGGGAGCAGATCCGGTGACAGCGATTCAGATGGCAACGCTTCATCCGGCTCGGTATTTTGGTCTTCGTGAAAATGGGGCGGTAGCGCCGGGCTATCGGGCAGATCTGGTGGTTTTAGAGGATCTGGAGCAGATAAAAGCAGTGCAGGTCTATAAAAACGGGAAGCTGGCGGCGCAGATGGGAGAGCTGATCTCACAAGAGAAGCGCAGAGAGAAATCCGAAAGCCCGTCCTTTGACCGCGTGCATCATTCCTTTCATATGAAGGAAGTTTGTGAGCAGGATTTCAGGCTGGAGCCGGAGGGGGCTTACTGTCGGGTGATTGAGCTTACACCAGGAGAACTTTTGACAAAGGAGCGGAATGCAGCCTGGGTACAGCTTCCTGGCTTTGCTCCCGGGGTAAATCCTCAGGAGGATATTATAAAGCTGGCTGTTCTGGAACGCCATAAAGGAACCGGACATAAGGGGATTGGATTTCTGGGAGGCTATGGCTTAAAGGCCGGAGCAGTGGCGACCAGTGTAGCGCATGATTCCCATAACCTCATTGCAGCCGGCGTCAGTGACCGGGATATGGCTCTGGCCGCGGAGACGGTGAGAAAGGCGCAGGGAGGGATTGCCGTAGTAAAGGACGGAGCGGTACTGGGGCTTCTTCCTCTTCCGATCGGCGGACTGATGAACCCAATGGCAGCAGAAGCAGTAGATGAAAAGCTGGAGGAGCTTAAGAGACTGGCGGCCGGTCTGGGTGTCAGAGAGGGGATCGATCCCTTTATGACTCTGGCATTTGTAAGCCTTCCTGTAATTCCAAAGCTGCGTTTAAATACCTGTGGCCTGATAGATACACAGCTGCAGGAAATCCGGGCTGTTTCTTTTTCATAAAAGAGCGGCAAAACGGAACATGGAATGAAAAAGTAGGAGGAAACTTGTATGGATCTGGAGAAAATATTTCACCTGAAGGAAAATAAGACAGATGTAAAAACAGAGGTCATCGCAGGAATTACCACTTTTATGACAATGGCCTACATTCTGGCAGTTAATCCCAGTGTACTGAGCGCCTGTGGAATGGACAGTGGCGCTGTATTTACCGCTACCGCTCTGGCGGCTCTTATCGCGACGCTCTTAATGGCGGCATTTTCCAACTATCCCTTTGTACTTGCTCCCGGTATGGGCTTAAATGCGTATTTTTCCTATACCGTTGTTTTGCAGATGGGGTATAGCTGGCAGACCGCTCTGGCAGCCGTATTTATTGAAGGTATCGTATTTATCCTTCTGTCTTTGACAAATGTACGCGAGGCGATTTTCAATGCCATCCCTATGAATTTAAAACATGCGGTATCTGTGGGTATCGGACTTTTCATTGCATTTATCGGCCTGCAGAATGCGCATATTGTAGTAGACAGCGCGACTTTGGTAGGCGTGTATTCTTTTAAAAGCTCCGTAGCAAATGGTCTGTTTAACAGTGAAGGGATCACAGTCGTTCTGGCTCTGGTGGGTATTCTGGTTACAGGTATTCTGGTTGTAAAGGGCGTAAAAGGAAACATCCTCTGGGGTATCCTGATCACATGGGGTCTTGGCATTCTCTGCCAGCTTCTTGGAATCTATCAGGTAAATCCTGAGATTGGCATGTACAGTCTGCTGCCTGATTTTTCCAATGGAATCAGCGTTCCCAGTCTGGCGCCTACCTTAATGCAGATGGACTTTTCCGGTATTTTATCCCTGGATTTCTTTGTAGTCATGTTTGCATTCCTGTTCGTAGACCTGTTTGATACCCTTGGAACCCTCATTGGCGTGGCTTCCAAGGCAGATATGCTGGATAAGGATGGAAAGCTCCCAAGGATCCGCGGCGCCCTGTTATCCGACGCCATCGGAACCTCTGTAGGCGCTATGCTTGGTACCTCCACCACTACCACATTTGTAGAGAGTGCATCCGGCGTGGCAGAGGGCGGACGTACGGGACTTACCGCAGTTGTAGCTGCAATCCTTTTTGGACTGTCCCTGTTCTTGTCCCCGATTTTCCTGGCCATCCCGTCCTTTGCAACGGCTCCGGCTCTGGTAGTAGTAGGCTTTCTGATGCTGACCTCTATTACAAAGATTAACTTTGATGACTTCACAGAAGCCATTCCCGCATACGTTGCCATCATCGCAATGCCCTTCATGTACAGCATTTCCGAAGGAATTGCAATGGGCGTTATCTCCTATGTTGTGATCAATGTAGTGACCGGAAAAATGAAGGAAAAGAAGATCAGCCCGCTGATGTATGTGCTGGCGGTGCTGTTTATCGGGAAGTACATTATGCTGTAAGATACATAAATTTATAGTTCAGTTGCAGCACTGCAAAAACAGGCGGGAAAGGAGGCCGCAGACCTTACCCGCCTGTTTTTGCGTGAATTTAGTAACAGTTCAGACTAGCCATAGATAAACGTGAGAAATTGAAAAAAGATTTTTTCTTTTTGGTTTATTTCTGGTAAAGATGAGGGAATTTTGAAAAAACAGTTGACAATTCCCTCATCCTGTTTTATAATACCTCTTGTTCGTGCAGGTGTAGTTCAATGGTAGAACACTAGCCTTCCAAGCTAGATACGTGGGTTCGATTCCCATCACCTGCTTTTTTTGTGCCTAAAAACAGCTTGACTAAATGCCCTGACGGGAGTATACTGACATCAGATACATTCTTCGGGGCAGGGTGAGATTCCCTACCGGCGGTAGAGTCCGCGACCCGCATATGCGGTTGATCCGGTGTGATTCCGGAACCGACAGTTACAGTCTGGATGAGAGAAGATGGGCAGAGCAGACCTGGATGCAGATTTGCTGTATAAAATGCGTATTTTATCCCGGAGGATCCAAGATCAGCCGGGATTTTTTTGTCAGTGGGAGAGAAAGCGGAGATGTTTTGGTTAAGCCTGCTGCTGTCATTCTTTACCCCGGCAGATTACATCAAAACAGGAGGATCTGACAATGAAGATGAAAACAAAGCAGGTAGTATTGATGGGAATGTTTGGAGCTCTGGCGGCAGTTCTGATGCTGTTTGAGGTGCCTCTTCCTTTTATAGCTCCCAGTTTTTACGGCCTTGACATTTCTGAAGTTCCGGTACTTGTGGGAACTTTTGCTATGGGACCTGTAGCAGGTGCTGTGATGGAGGGAGTGAAGATCCTGGTAAAGCTCCTTCTCAAACCGACTTCTACCGGTTTTGTGGGAGAGTTTGCTAATATTGTGATCGGCTGTTCTATGGTCGTGCCTGCAGGAATGATCTACCGTCTCCGTAAGACGAAAAAAGGAGCAATTGAGGCAATGGCAGTGGGGACTATTTTAATGGCTACAGTGGGGGCGATGATCAATGCCCTTGTAATGATTCCGTTTTATTCCCGGTTCATGCCTCTGGATAATATCCTGGAAGCGGGGGCTGCAATTAATCCGGCGGTAAGCAGTGTGTGGGGATTGGCGATTTTCTGTGTAGCTCCGTTTAATTTATTAAAAGGAGTGATCGTTTCTCTTCTGACTGCCCTGGTATATAAGAGGATCAGCTGTATGATCCATAGCGCAGACCGGGAAATATGTGGAGACATGTAAGTGAAATCCCGGTTAAAAGCGGGATAAAATTTCAGAATAAAAAAACTAAAAAAATATAAAAAAAGTGCTTGCATTTCTTGATAAAGTATGATAAAGTATAACACGTTGATGCGGCAAGCATCACGGATGAGTCTGTAGCTCAGCTGGATAGAGCAACGGCCTTCTAAGCCGTGGGTCGGGGGTTCGAATCCCTTCAGGCTCATTGAGCGTAAGCTCTAATTGAATGATATATGGTGGGTATGGCGAAGTTGGTTATCGCGCCAGATTGTGGCTCTGGAGGCCGAGGGTTCGAATCCCTCTACTCACCCTTTCCTCTTTTCGTGATGATGAGAAGAGGATTTTTTAATATAATGGGCTGTCGCCAAGCGGTAAAGGCACAGGACTTTGACTCCTGCATACGAGGGTTCGAATCCCGCCAGCCCAGTAAAAAAGCGCCGTAGTTTCCGTAGCAGATAGGAAGCGACGGCGCTTTTTGTAATTCTGGTTTCAGAACAGATTATTTCTCATCCATATAGGCAGAGGGGGCGGGTTCTACACCGCGGCTCCATTCGATGGCATTTACAAGGAAAAATACAGCTACGCTGACTGCACAGCCGAATACCACAGGAAGAATGCCAAATTTAAAGCCTCCGCCGCTGAGATACTGCCAGAAGCAGAAACCGATCGTTCCGCCGATCAAAGAGAGAATACCGGAATTTTTAGTCGCCTTTGGTACGATCAGGCCAAGTCCGTAGGCTGCAAAGGGGCCCGCGCACCGGATGCCAAAGGCAAAGGTGTTCATAGTTACGATGGGGATTCCTGCCATGGAGATGATCATGGCAATGATTGCTGCCACAACGTTGCAGGTACGGGTGTAGGCGATAACCTGCTTATCCTTAAGCTGTTTGCCGCCGTATTTCAGATACAGGTCATTCATCAGCATGGTGGACATACATAACAGATTAGAGTCCGCAGAGGACATGGTGGCGCAGATGATAGCGGCAGAGATGATGCCGACGATGGCTCCGGGAGCATGGGCGGAGGTAACGGCCATCATGGCATTTTTTCCGCCGTCGGCCAGTTCCGGCATGGTAGCCAGAGCTGCCAGGCCCAGAAGTGTCGGGAAAATGGACATGGCCGCCATCAGTACAGCAGAAAGCCAGGCGGCTTCCTTTGCGACCTTTTCACTTTTTGCAGTTTCAAAACGTGATACCATCTCAGGGCCTGCGAGGAAGGTGCAGAAATAGTTGAAGATGTATCAGATGATCGTTCCCCAGCCGATTTTCGTAAAGCTTAAATGAGCAGGAGGAAGAGCCGCAGAAATGGCGTCCCATCCGCCGCATCCGTGGATTACGATGGGGGTGGCAACAGCAAGACCGATCAGTATGATGCCGAACTGGACCAAATCTGAAATCTGGTCTGCGATCATGCCGCCAAAGGTAGTATAGAGAATCACTACAGCGCCTGCGATCAGCAGAGCTACATTGGTAGGAATTCCGGTCAGGCTGGCTACTACAGTGCCGGAGGCTGCAATCTGGGATGAGGTAAGGCAGAAAAGGGACAGGATACTCAAAACCGCAGTCAGAGTACTGGATGTTTTTCCGAATCTGCGTCCTACAACCTCAGGAATGGTCACAGCCATGGTTTTGCGGATCTTCGGGGCGAAATAAGCCAATGGGATCATAGCGATGGATGCGGTCAGTACATACCAGATCGCACTCATTCCCCATTCGCCGTAGGCTTTCTGCGCCAGTCCTGTAGTAGAACCGCCGCCGATATTGTTGGCTGACAATGAGAATGCCACCATAAAAAGTCCCATACGCCGTCCGGCCAGCATATAGTCGCTGCTGTCTTTGATCTTCAGTTTCCCCACGATGAAGCCAACCAACAGCATGCCGATCAGATAGGCAGCTACGATAATAAGAGCTTGTGTTTGCAGTACCATAAGAAACCCTCCTTAAATATTAAAAAATTATAAATAAATTATAAATGATTCAGAAAAGAATGTAAATAAAGATTCTGTGTCAAAATAAATCAAATGAAAGAAAAT
>UMAE01011261.1_pt1 | contig 10221 bp, 10 predicted proteins | sample 1963621 | NCBI WGS metagenome assembly UMAE01 (sample SAMEA4835907, study PRJEB28245) | human gut metagenome | biome: gut microbiome; material: fecal sample | place: Denmark | collected 2008
GCAGCCTGAACCGTGGCCTTAGGCAGATAAGCGATGATGCAGAACAGGCGCTCCTTCAAATTCAAAGCGGTTCCGAACAGGCAGAACATGGTGCCCAGAGAACGGAACACAAGGGCTGCAGCAATCATGGCCAGTGCCGGAAGTCCGGCTTCAAGCGTATAGCGGATATCTACAGCGGCTCCAACCAGAACAAAAAGAATAACCTCTGCCGCGATCCACAGTTTTCCAAATTTTTCCGAAAGACGGGATGATACATCTGGAATGCTCCTTATTTTCAGCACGCAAGCTGTACTTACTACAGCCAGAAGACCGGATATGGATACGATTTCCTTCAGCCATGTTTCCACTGCCATCAGCAGAAAGGATACTCCCAGAAGAATAATAACCTTTGTGCTGTTTCTCACATAACGGCCGCAGACATAGGCTTTTTCAAAAAACAGGCTTAAGGCGTACCCGGTTCCCACACCCAAAGCAACCCCAAGGATAATCGAAACAGGCACATTCAGCAGATCCGTTCCATGAACCGCTCCGCCCTGGGCCATGGTGACAAAGGTGGAGAAAAGGACAATGACGAAAATATCATCACAGGATGCTCCTGCCATGATCATCTGAGGGATGCTTTTATCTGTACCGTACCTCTCCTCCATGAGCTGAACCATCCTTGGGATTACCACCGCAGGCGAAACAGCGCTCAGTACAGCGCCCATGACAGCGGCTTCTACCCTTGTAACTCCCAAAATATGGGGTGCAAAAATAAGAAATCCCAAAATCTCAAAGCTGGCGGGAACGCAGGCCATCATAACGGCCGGACGGCCCACCCGTTTTAAATCTGCCAGATTAAGCGACAATCCGGCCTTTAGCAAAATAATGATCAGAGCCATCTGGCGCAGGTCTGCCGATACAGCCAATATGGAAGGATCCAGCAGATTCAGCGCATAAGGCCCCAAAAGGATGCCCGTTAAGAGCATACCGATGATGCGGGGCAGCTTAAGCCGCTGACACACAGCCGCCATAGCCAGCCCCAGCAGAAAAATAAATGACAGGGATGTGAGCATGTTGGTTTCTCCTTAATAAATATGTACCGTCCCGGACTTACCCCTGAAATACATACCTTCTCAGCCGTTCAAAGGCCTCCTTTACACGGCTTAAGGGAAGGGCCAGGTTCATGCGGATGCTCCAGGGACCGAAAAACATCTTTCCGTCCTGCCATGCCACGCCCACATCCCAGCCGGCTTTTTCCACTTCCTCTAGTGTCTTTCCATGTTTCCTGCACCATTCCTCCACATCAATAAACAGCATATAGGTGCCTTCCGGGCGTGAAACCTTTACTCCTTCAAAATGAGTTTCGATATAATCTGCCGCATAATCAATATTTCCCGTAATGGTCGCGCACAGCTCGTCCACCCACTCATATCCCTCCGGCCTGTAAGCGCCGATCAGGGCGTGCATGGACAGCACATTCATCTCATTGTAGTGGGACAGGGAGGACTCCTTCTCTACCCGGTCGCGGATCCAGTCATTGTAAATAATATGGTAGCTTCCGACCAGGCCTGCCAGATTAAAAGTCTTGCTGGGCGCATAGAGAGCCACGGTCCGCTGGCGGGCATCCTCGCTGACGCTCTGTGTGGGGATATGCTTATGGCCCAGAGTGATGATATCCGACCAGATTTCATCTGATACAACAAATACATTGTGCCTCTTAAAAATCTCCATAGCACGTTCGATCTCATCCCGTGTCCACACCCGTCCGACCGGATTATAGGGGGAACAGAAAACAGCTGCATGGATCTTATATTCCACAATCTTTTTCTCCATGTCCTCATAATCCATGCGCCATACATTTTCCTCATCCAGATACAGGGGAGAGTGGACAGCGCGGTATCCGTTATTGGCAAGAGATTTGGTAAAGCCGATATAGGTAGGAGAATTTAAAAGCACATGATCCCCTTTGGAGCAAAATACATTTAAGGCGCTGAGAAGACCGCCCAGCACACCGTTTTCATATCCAATATGCTTCTTTTCCAGATCTCTTACCCCGTTTCTCCTTTCCTGCCACCGGATAATTGCATTAAAATAATCATCGGACGGAGAAAAGTATCCAAACGCCGGATGTCCGATGCGTTCAGCCATAGCCTCCTGGACTGTAGGTACAGTAGGAAAATTCATATCCGCTACCCACATGGGGATGATATCAAAGCCTTCTTTTGGAGGATCCGGTGCGAACCCCGGCATTGTGCCAAGTCCGTCAACTGCAATGGCATCTTTTCCATGACGTTCCATAATGCTTGTAAAATCGTACTTCATCTGTTCTCCTCCTTTTGTCCGGTATTGTCTCCCCATACAAATCTGCGGAAATTCCGCTTAATTGCTTTTGCAAGCACATTCATCTCCACTCCCCGGAGCCGGGATACTTCCCGTAAGGTCTGCTCCAGAGAACTGCGGACTGTAAGTTCAGGCAGAGCTGTATGGAACTGTGACTCCATTATACCATGCTTTTCTCCTTCCTCCCAGGCCCATTTCACAGCCCCAAGACCATCTGTTTCTATGAGAAGCCGATCCTCAGGCACCTGTCTGGCTGCCTCCTGAACCGCCGGATTCCACACCACATCCGGCCCGATAGAGACATAGCAGTCCTGATCCAGATACTCCTCCAGATGCTGTCCGCAGGAATACCAGTGAACCAGATAACGGTTAGGATATCTTCGCAGGATTCCGGCAATCTCAGCCTCCTGCTCTTTGGTGTGAAGAACTACCGGTTTGCGTTTTTTCACAGCAAAATCCAGCTGGCATTCAAACGCTTCTTTCTGTACGTTAAGAGGTACGTCACACCATAACGAGTCCAGACCGATTTCCCCCATGACCGGCCATTCTTCCATAAAGGGAAACATTTCCTCTGCCCGATACTTATCGCTGTTCCACGGATGAAGCCCTGCGGCGGGAATGATGACCGGATGCACCTCAAAACGATTGAACAGCCGTTTTAATTGCTCCGCCTCTTTTGGGCTTCCCGCACATATCACAGAAGGGATTCCATCCCGGATGCGTTCCCGGATTTCCTCCTCTGTCCCTATATGAGCGTGGGCATCGATCAGGCCATCCCCTTCTTCCCAAAACCTGCCTGCCTCTGCCACATATTGTTCTGCTGTGCTGTTTTCTCCTATTTTCACGTTCTATCTCCCATAATCTCTCTGTAAATCCTGCGGCGCAGTTCCCCCTGACTGTAAAGCCAGTCCCGGCTCCGGTTCTTTTCTGCAATCTCTATCTCGCTTCCGATCCTGCCTCTGCCGGGATCTAAGATCAGGATCCGATCGGATAGATAGATGGCCTCGTCCATATCGTGAGTCACCAGAAGAACGGTGCGGTTTAATCTGGCTCGGACTCCCAGAAGCCAGTCCTGCATCTCTCCTCTGGTGATCACATCCAGCGCCCCAAATGGTTCGTCCAGAAGCAGGATATCCGCACGGCACAAAAGGGTTCTTAAAAATGCAGCTCTCTGGCGCATTCCCCCGGACAGGGCAGAGGGGTATTCATTTTCATAGCCTTCCAGACCAAAGGCTCCCATCTGTGACAGGGCTTCTTTTTTTACCTGCTCCTGCCCTCCATGGATCCTGCCGTAAAGACACACATTTTCCAAAATGGTTTTCCATGGAAATAAAAGGTCGTTCTGGGGCATATACGCAAAATGCTCCGTAATCCCCCGGATTTCCTGTCCATCTGTCAGGATATGGCCTTTTTCAGGAGCGATCACCCCGGTAAGGAAGCTTTAAAAGGGTAGATTTGCCGCAGCCGGAGGGCCCTAAAAGGCTTACAAACTCTCCTTCCCGGATGGAAAATTCCAGACCGTCAAATATCTTTTTGTTTTCATAGCTGAATGTAAGACCGGAAATCTCTAATTTCATTGTATCTGCAGGGAAATGCTCCTGCCCCTCCTTTTTATGGTCTGTCCTGTTTTATCATCCGCCGCATTTTTATTGGGGAAGAAATTCATTGGTATAACACTGATCTGCCGGGATATCCTCTTCAATTACGCCATATTCCACCAGAAAATCCGTGTAATTATCCCATACAGAATCCTTCATTTCGCCCCAGCGTTTTGTATCCTCCATGTATTTGCCTGCCAGATATTCCTGTGACATGGTAAGCATTTCCAGAGAATAATCCGGTGCATATTTATGAAGGATCTCTGCGCTTTCCTTCGGATGTTCGATTGCATACCGATATCCCTTTGCAGTAGCCTCCAGGAATTTCTTCGTCATTTCCGGCTTATTTTTCAGCGTATCCTCACTGGCGATAATAACAGGGGTATAGTAATCCAGACGCTTGTCCAGCTGACGCAGCTCCATATAGTTGATAGGAAAATCATTCAGCCGGCATTTTATATTGTCCCATCCCTCAAAAAACCACATAACGTCAACCTTATCCTTCAGCGCCTCAAAGCCGGAGCCGTCTGAAATCACCATATCCAGCTTTGAAAAATCCCCTCCGTCCTTTGCCATCACTGCCTTTAACACGGCCTCCTCTCCCGGACCGCCCCAGCCTGCATAGGTTTTTCCCTCAAAATCCTTCGGAGAATGGATATCCTTATCCCCATAGGTCACAAAGCCTGAGGTATTGTGCTGGATCAAAGCTGCAACCGCTTTAACCGGAAGAGGATCGGCCGAGGTTCGGGCTATGGTCACATCCTCCTGATAGCTGATGCCGAAATCTCCCTTTCCCACAGCAATCAGCGTAGCTGTGGCTCCCTCTGTAGGCTCCACGATACTCACATCCATTCCGTCCTCTTTGTAATACCCCTGATCCAGAGCCACATACATTCCTGTGTGGTTGGTATTGGCAACATAATCCAGAATTACCGTAACATTCTCGGGGCTCTCTCCTTCTGCCGCCTTCTCAGAAGCAGTGTCTGCACAGCCGGACAATCCTGCTGCAACTGCTGCAGCCAAAATCCCTACCGCTATCTTTCTCACAAATATTCCATAGTTTCCCATCTCTTATTTCCTCCTCTTTCTTTCATAGGGAAGGCAGATCCGCCCAAGCAGGCGCACAGCCCCATTCACGCACAGGCTGAGACCAATGATCACAGCCACACAGGCAAAAACCTTGTCCAGCATATATCCGTTTTTTACCCGCAGCAGGTAATATCCAAGTCCCTGCTGGGAACCGATCCACTCTCCTACCACAGCCCCGCTGATACTGTAAGTTGCAGCCACCTTAAGACCGGACAGCAGCGCAGGAAGGGCAGCAGGAATTTTTACCAGACGGTACGCTCCCCATTTTCCCGCACCATAGGAACGTACCAGGTGAACGTATTCCTCATCCACACGGGACAGGCCGTCTGAAAAGCTCACCGCCACAGGAAAAAAGCACATCAAAACCACGGTAAGAATCTTCGGGCCGGGACCAAAGCCCATGTAGATGATCAAAATCGGGGCAAGTACGATCATGGGTACGGTCTGAGTAACGACCAAAAGAGGGTATATGCCTCTTTGCACTGCCGGAAACCGGTCCATAAGGATTCCCAGGGCCAGTGCCAAAATCAGAGAGATCAGAATACCGGCCAGTGCCTCCAATACCGTCACGGCCCCATGGGAAACCAGAACCGGCCATTCTTCTCCCAAAGCAGCAGCTATGGCTGTAGGTGCGGGAAGAATATAGAGAGGGATATGAAACAGCCTTACCGCCAGCTCCCACAGGAGTAAAATCACCAGAATATAACCTGCCGGAGCCATCCGGCTGCTTACCTGCTTCATGTTCAATCTTATCCTCCTTATATGTTAAAAGGCCTCCATCCCGCAGGACAGAGGCCAAAAGCATTCATATACTCTGTATTTCCCTACGTTGGCATTATCCAAATCAGGTTATGGGTCGAAATTACAATTTCCTCTCAGCCTGTATACAGGCTCCCCTGTTGTCTTATTCCTCTGCCGCGGCATTTACCTCCGGCAGCAGCATGTAATTGTTGTCGCGGTCCGAGTCGTCGATCATGGCGTCCAGCTCCTTTAACAGATAACTGTCCGGCATATTTCTCTCCCACCAGCGGTAGCCCTTGGAACTTCTTATACCCTTTGCATCGATGCGGCGTCCGGCATAATAATCAATATAAACGGAAGCATACACCTCTGCCATGGAGTGCTCCACGTCATTTCCCAGATTCTTTACAACACCCCGGATCTGGTCAATGATCAGCTTCTGGATATAGCGCTCCGACCAACCCTCAAAATCCAGAAGATCCGGATTCTGGCTTCCGGTACGCGCCGCCCAGGCCGATACATCCACTGCCTTTGTGCTGTATTCCATACTGCCGTCCCGCTTCCATTCCAGAAGCGCATACTGACAGGGCGGTATGCTGAGTGCGTCCGTGACAATCTCCATGATTCCGTATGAATCATCTGCCGCTCCCGGTTCTGCCTTATGCTTGCGGATCCGCTGAACATGAAGGTGGCCGCTTAAGTACAGCGGCAGTTCATACTTCTGGAACAGCTCGATCACATCGCCATTGTTGTTCATGGCACACTGGGTCGTGTACATCCGGCTCTGAGCCAGAAGATTGTGGTGGCCGATGGGAAGAACGTTCATCCCATCTTCCTTTGCCTTTTTAAGCTGTTCATCTGCCCACCGGAGCGTTTCCACCTTAAGCTGCCCTTCTACCATATTCTTAGGCTCATACTGGCAGGTATCCAGCATCAGGAGACGATTTCTCTCATCCAGCTGATAGACATAGCTCAAAGAAGCATCATCCCGGCTGATAGCCTGGTCGTAGCCGTACATATGGTAAATATTGTAAAATTCTTCCGGCGTCACCGGATCTGTCTCTGCCTTTTCCTCACCGAAATACACGGCTGCATGGGGATTGTTGATATCATGGTTTCCGGGAACAATAAGTACCGGAATCCCGGCGTCCTGTACCCGCATAAGCCCTCTGGCCAGCTCCTCATGGTTTATCTTTTCCCCATTCATGGTGATATCGCCGCTTAAAACCAGAGCCGAGGGATGTTCCTCTATGACCTGATCCATAAATGCTTCTAAAAGCTCCGGCAGATATTCCACCACCTTGCCGTCTCCCCGCTCCACAAAAAGCTGAAAGGCGGCTCCGCCGTCATCTGCCTGGGCGCTCTGATAGTGAAGATCGGTCGCAAGGATCAGCCTGGGCGGCTCATAGGGAACCTCCTCCGGAACAGAAGGAAAAATCTGGGGAAGCTCCTGCTTCCATCCATAGTATCCTTCTTCCCTCTCTACGGGAACATCGCTTTCCTCTTCCTCCGAACCCGTCTCTGCTATGTCCTCTTTCGTTTCCTCTTCCTCTGCAAAATCGATTTCCGGTTCTGTATGGTCTGTGCTTTCCTCAGCCACAGTCCCTGAGGGTGCATTGTTTTCTGTCATTTCCTTTAAAAGGTGCAGTACCCCGAGGCATACCATGATAACCATGGCACACATCAGGGCACTTATGATCCAGGTTTTCTGTTTCATCCGTTATATCCTGCTTTCCATTTCCGAACCGGGGCTAAATAATCCCCAGCTCCTTCATGGCATACGCAATCCCGTCCTCCTCTACTGTCTTTGTAACAAAGGAAGCATAGGGCTCCAGCACCGGGCTGTGATGGCCCATAAGGACACAGTTGGAAGCATATCGGAACATGGACAGGTCATTGCTGCTGTCTCCGAACACATAGGCGTCTTCCAGGGAAATGCCGCAGTGCTTTAACACCTGGTCAATAGCGGTTGCCTTTGAATGACCTCTTGGCACACATTCATAAAAGCCATTTCCCCGGTCAATGATCTCCATGTCCTTCATTCGTCCAAAAAGTTCTTTGGGACGGCTGTTTTCATCGGATCCAAGATAAATCTTGTCAAACACATAGCCTTCATCCTCCCAGTCATGGGGAATGACACAGCCGCCTGCCCGGATCGCATTCTTAAGCTCCTCAACTCTTGGGATGCGGGAAGGCGTTTTATGCATATAGCACCCTTCTGTTCCCTCCAGGATGCCGTCCAGGCCGCACGCATCAATATCGCGCTTCATCTGAAGCCCCCGTTCATAGGGAATCGCGTGGCGGTAGAGAATCTGATCCTGAACTACCACACAGGTGCCGCAGCCGCAGAGAAAGCCGTCTGCCTCTACCTCAGAGCGGATCTGAGACAGGTGGCAGTACACGCGGCCCGTATTGATAAATACAAGATGGCCTCTGCGTCTGGCTTCCTTAAGGGCTTCCTTTGCGCTCTCAGGAATCTGCCGCGTCTTTTCAGAAAGAAGGGTTCCGTCTATGTCAAAAAATAATGCCTTCATTTTATTCATCATCCCTGAATACAATGGTATTTGTTTCCTCGTCCATGCTGTCTACGATCGCAAGGGACTCCAGACGGATCCCCTCGGAACGGATCAGATCTCCGCCTACCTGGAAGCCCTTTTCGATTACAATACCGGCTCCTACCAACTCGGCTCCGGAATCTCTTACCAGTGCGATCAGTCCCTCCAGCGCCTTGCCATTTGCCAGGAAATCATCGATAATAAGAACCTTATCGCCTTTTCCTAAAAATTCCTTTGCCACAATGATATCGTACACCCTGCCATGGGTAAAAGATTCTACCTTGGTGGTGTGAACCTCTCCTGCGATATTTTTGGTCTGGTTTTTCTTTGCAAATACCACCGGCACATCAAAATACTGGGCTACGATACATGCAATTCCAATACCGGATGCCTCGATGGTGAGGATCTTATTTACCTCAGCATCCGCAAATCTGCGCTTAAATTCCTTTCCAATTTCGCCAAAAAGCTTGATATCCATCTGATGATTTAAAAAACTGTCTACCTTCAGAACATTACCGCCCTTGATTTTTCCGTCTTTACGGATCCTGTCTTTTAAGATCTGCATGCATAGTCCTCCTTTTTCTGTGGTATAACCTATGAAACGCTCCCGACGCTTCTCTTATTCCTTTTTATTCTGCCTCTGGGGAAGCCTCAGTCTTCTCCAGAACCCGCTCAGAAACCTTTGCCGGATTTTCTGCTTCATTGACAGCATTGGAAGCCAGATAGTAGAGTACCTTATCCTGAAGCACATACTCGTCTGCCTGCTCCTGTCCGTACATATTGATCAGGGTATCCTTTGACATACCGTTTTCCTGAGCAAAGAGTTCTCTGTCCTCATCTGTGATCTGATCCAGTCCCTCATTTGCTGCGATGGCTTCTACAGTCAGTTCTCTCTTGGCAGCTTCCTCTACGGAATCGTAGATATACTCCTTCATGGCCGGCTCGTTCATGCCGTTGGCCTGAGCCATCTGTGAAAAGCTCATGCCGTACATCTTAGCCTGGTTGGTGTATTCTTTTACCATCTGATTGTAGCGGACAGAAAGGCCGTTTCTGGAAAGCTTAAATTCTGAACTGCTGATCACGCTCTGAAGGGCTCCCTCTTCCATATCCTGTTCTGCTGCGGACTGCTTCTGATCCAGCAGATCCTCACGGATGCTTTCCTTATAAGCGTCTACGGTCTGATACTCTTCCTTTGACACCCTCTTTACGAAATCATCGTTCAGCTCTGCCTCCTGCTCCTCCTTTACGGAGTTTACAGTTACCTCAAATACAACCGGCTGTCCTGCCAGGGATTCCTCTCTGTAGTCCTCCGGGAAGGTAAGATTTAATGTCTTTGTCTCACCCTTCTTTGCACCGATCAGGCCGCTTTCAAAGCCCTCGATCATCTTACCGGAACCCAGCTCCAGATCCTGATCCTCTGCAGAACCGCCTTCAAAGGCTTCTCCGTCCTTTGTTCCCTTGAAGTCGATATTTACAATATCGCCCTCCTTGGCGGCCCGGTCTACCTCTACCTCGTTGGGGTTCTGTGCCAGGATAGTCTCTACCTTTGTATCCACTTCCTCATCCGTAACCTCAGGAGCCTCAATATTAACAGTAACTCCCTTGTACTCGGAAAGTGTAACGGTTCCCAAATTTACGTTGCCGTCTGCACTGCCGGAGCAGCCAGTCAGAATAGAAGCTGCCGTAAGGCCGCACAGACAAAATAATGCGATTTTTCTCATAATGGTTTCCCTTTTCTATCATACTATTTTCGCCTGCTCTCAGGCAGGCGCTGTACATAGTTATACCATACAAGACGTTGAAAAAAAAGCCTTTTATGCATAAAATGCCTTAAATGCCTTGTAGGTATTGTACACATCCAGCTTGGAAGCCAGCTCAAAGGGTGAATGCATGGAAAGGATCGGCACACCCAAGTC
>UMAE01006520.1_pt1 | contig 9865 bp, 10 predicted proteins | sample 1963621 | NCBI WGS metagenome assembly UMAE01 (sample SAMEA4835907, study PRJEB28245) | human gut metagenome | biome: gut microbiome; material: fecal sample | place: Denmark | collected 2008
ATCAAGCCATATCCCTTTGTGCCGGTCGGTTGTCCCGACCCGTCGTGGAGCAGACTGTCGTCGCCATGGATTACACTACAGACGGCAGACACTGTTTGCAGCATGGCGGTATCCCAGTCTCCTGTTTTCAGGTAAGGTACCATTCGCCGGTTTTCTATCCGGCGGCAGATGGCATCGGGCAGCGTGCCCTCCAACCCTTCTCCGGTCAATATCTGGTAACAGCGGTCTTGTGTGGAAAGCAAGATGATGAGACCCGTGTTTTGCCGGTTGCCCACCCCGAGTTTGTTACCCAGTGTGATGGCGAAATCATAGCATTCTCCTCCTTCGATACGTTCCACTACGGCTACCACGGACTGTACGCCCTTCTCCGTTTCCAACCGATATAGCAGGCTGTCCATTTGCTGTACGGTTTGTGCGGAAAGGATTCCATCGGGATTGACCACATGCTTGGTCTTGTCCTGCAAATAAACCATAGGCAGGTTGTCCACCGTATACGTACCGGCATACAGGAGTCGTGCGCTCCGGCATACAAAGAATAAGAGGAACAGACAAAAAGCTTTCTTCATGACACACTTTGTTTACTGGCTTGGCAAGTTATTCATATCTTTTGGAATATTATATCGTTCGACGAAACTTTTGACGATTTCTGTATATTCTTTAGCATATTTTAGATAAGAATCGGCATGTGTTGCGTCTTCTACGTGCCATATCTCTTTGATGCCCGTTTTGGCGGCATACAGGCTGTCGCCCATCCAAGTCGGTACGAACGTGTCTTCCGTACCGTGAATGAACAACATGGGAAGCCGGCATTTTTTTACTTGTTCCAGTGGCGAGGCTTCCCGGAAATCCCAACCGTAACGCAGGCGTGTAGCCCAACTGGCCAGATGGAGCAAGGGAAAAGCGGGCAGGCCGAACTGGTTTTTCAGTTCTCCTGCGTATTCATCCCACACGCTGGTATAACCGCAGTCTTCCACAAAGCAGTTCACGAAAGGCGGTTGGGGTTCGCCGCTCACGCATACGGTCGTAGCCGCTCCCATGGAGATGCCGTGTACCACCATGCGAGTCTGGGAACCTTCCGGAGCAAACAGTTCGTTGGCCACTTCCATCCAGCGTAACACGTCGAGACGGTCTTTCCATCCCATTTGGATGTGGTCGCCTTCGCTTTGTCCGGCAAAGCGGAGGTCGGGGAGCAATACGTTGTAATGCAGGTCGTGATTGTATAAGTAAGCGATGTGCAGCATACGCACGGCATTATCGGTATAACCGTGCACGGCTACGGCTGTATGAGCCGTCAGGGTGTCTGCATAAAGGTAAAGGGCGTGCAGCCTTACTCCGTCTTCGGCAAGGATAAACGTATCCCGCAAGGCGTTTTCCCGTTGCAGGCTGTCTACCCAGTGTGAAAGGAAAGGGTAGTGCTCATACATGAAAGCGTATGACGTTTCGAGATTCTTTCCCCGTTCGTTGCCACCGGCCTCCAACGCATACCATTGCAGGTATAGCGTGCTCCCCGTCAGTGTGAGTACTAATAAGGTGAGCACGAACCAGAGAATCCGTTTGAACTTGTTCTTTTCCTTGTGCATATCGTCAGTCTTCGCTATGCCAGAATTCCCATCCGGCGTATGCTTGGAGAATCAGCATCTCCAAGCCGTTTTTGGTGATAGCCCCTTGTTCCCGTCCTTTTCTGAGAAAGAGGGTTTCTTCCGGATTGTAAACCAAATCGTACAACAGATGATTGCGTCCGATAGCCGTATAAGGGAGTGCCGGACACTCTTCCGTATGAGGATACATCCCCACTGGAGTACAGTTTACAATCACTTTATATTCGTCCATGATTTCCGGTGTGAGTTGTGGGTATGTCAGCGAATCCTCTTTCGGGTTACGGCTGACAAAGCGGGTTTCGATGCCCAAGCGGTGAAGTCCGTAGTGGACAGCTTTAGAAGCCCCTCCAGTACCTAATATTAAGGCTTTCCGGTGTATCGGTTCCAATAACGGTTCTATCGAGCGGGTGAATCCGATGACATCCGAGTTGAAACCCTTCAGATACGGTTTTCCTTTCCGCATCCCGATTCGTACGACGTTGACGGCGCCGATATGGCGGGCTTCCTCGCTCAACTCGTCCATGTATGGAATGATTTTTTCTTTGTAAGGGATGGTTACGTTGAGTCCGCACAGATTTGCGTTTTCCGTAATGATTTCCGGAAAGCGTTCGATAGAGGGAATCTCAAAATTGACATATTCGGCGTCAATCCCTTCGTTCTTGAATTTTTCATTGAAAAAGTCACGCGAGAACGAATGTCCTAAAGGATAGCCGACTAAACCGTATTTATCCATGATGTGAATGCTTATTTGGTGGCAAGATACATCGTGCTGATGCCGAAAGTAAAACGTTTGAAACACACGTCGCCGAAACCGGCTTTCCGGAGTATGCCCTGCATGACCTCTCCCTGCGGGAAAGCGGCCATCGTGGCCGGTAGGTAAGAGTAGGCACTATGATCCTTGGAAACCAACCGACCAATCAGCGGCATGACGATTTTGGCGTAAACAGAGAAAAGTTGTTTCATGGGGAAACGATGGGGAGAACTCAGTTCAATGATTAACAGATGTCCGCCCGGTTTCAGCACCCTGCACATTTCCCGTAGTCCTTGGTCCAGATGTTCGAAATTGCGTACGCCATAGGCTACGGTCACGGCATCGAACGTGTCGTCGGCAAAAGACAACGCTTCACAGTCCTCATGCTGGAAGCGGATGATTCCGTCCAAATGCAACGCTTTCACTTTTTGCCGTCCTATCTGCATCATGCCTTCGGAAATGTCTACTCCCGTAATGGATTGCGGAGAAAGCCTCCGGGCAGACAAAATGGCAAAATCGCCTGTCCCCGTAGCGACATCTAAGATTCGGCAGGGGTGAAAGGGCGACAAAGAGTCGACGGCCGTGCGCCGCCAACTCTTGTCGATACCCCATGAAAGGAAATGGTTCAGCCGGTCGTAGGAATGGGCGATGCGGTCGAACATGCGTTCCACTTGTTCACGCTTATGGCCTTCGTCCTTGTAGGGCTTTATCTTTTCTTGTTCGTACACGCCCCGGTTCTTATTTCTGGTTCAAGTATTCGGTGACGTTCTTTTCGATACGTGCGGCCAAATCGTCATGGTTGTCGGCTTTGTTGAACTTCTGTCCCACGATATGCTCGTACAGCTCGATATAGCGGTCGGACACGCTGTTTACGTATTCGTCCGTCATCTCCGGCACTTGCTGGCCTTCCTTGCCCATGAAGTTGTGGTCGATGAGCCATTGGCGTACGAATTCCTTGGAAAGTTGCTTCTGGGGTTCGCCTTTTTCAAACTTCTCCTGATACCCGTCTGCGTAGAAGTAACGGCTGGAGTCGGGCGTATGGATTTCGTCGATGAGATAGACTTTACCGTCTTTCTTGCCGAACTCATACTTGGTATCCACCAATATCAGTCCCTTTTCCGCAGCCATTTCCGTGCCGCGGGCGAAGAGGGCGTAAGTATATTTTTCCATCAGTTCGTAGTCTTCCTTGCTCACGAGTCCTTGGGCGATGATTTCTTCCTTAGATATGTTTTCATCGTGTCCGGCATCGGCTTTCGTGGTAGGAGTGATGATCGGGGTGGGGAACTTCTGGTTTTCTTTCATGCCTTCGGGCAACTTCACGCCGCAGAGTTCGCGGCAACCGTTTTGATACTCACGCCATGCGGAGCCGGTCAAATACCCACGGATAATCATTTCCACGCGGAAACCTTCGCATTTCAGTCCCACGGTCACCATCGGGTCCGGAGTGGCCAGCTTCCAGTTGGGTACGATGTCGCTCGTGGCATCGAGGAAAGTGGCTGCAATCTGGTTCAGCACTTGCCCTTTGAAGGGGATTCCTTTGGGCAGGATCACATCGAATGCCGAAATACGGTCGGTGGCCACCATGACCATCAGTTCGTCGTTGATGTTATACACGTCGCGTACTTTTCCGTGATATACGCTTTTTTGTCCCGGGAAGTTAAAATCAGTGTGAGTTAAAGCTTTCATATCTGTTTTCTTTTTGAAGTTGAAATTCTGTTTGTGGTCAGTTGTCGCCTAAGCTTGTCAAGTCTGTGATGACGAATGATTCCTCGGATACCGGTTTGGCTGTATTGCGCTTACGTGCGGCGGCAGCTTTCTTGTCATGCTTTTCGTAAGCTTCCACGATACGGGTTACCAGTTTGTGGCGCACGATGTCTTTTTTGTTCATCTCTATAAAAGCGATACCCTCCACACCTTTCAGTATGGAAGTGGCTTCGACCAGTCCTGAACGTTGGGAGGACGGAAGGTCTATTTGCGTCATGTCTCCGGTAACAATCATTTTGGTGTTCATTCCCATACGTGTCAGGAACATTTTGATTTGTGCCGTGGTCGTGTTCTGTGCTTCGTCCAATATGACCACCGCGTCATTGAGGGTGCGGCCGCGCATGAAAGCCAAGGGAGCGATCTGGATGACGTTTTGTTCCATCATTTCCTGTAACTTCATGGTAGGAATCATGTCCTGCAAGGCATCATAAAGCGGTTGCAGGTAAGGGTCTATCTTGTCCTTCATGTCACCCGGCAGGAAACCCAGTTTTTCACCGGCTTCCACGGCGGGACGGCTTAAGATGATTTTGCGTATTTCCTTGTTCTTTAAAGCCCTTACCGCTAATGCGATACTGGTGTAGGTCTTGCCCGAACCGGCAGGTCCGATGGCAAAAATCATATCGTTGTTTTCGTATGCTTTGACCAATTTTTGCTGGTTCTCGCTACGGGCGGTGATAGGTTTGCCGTTGACGCTGTATACAATGACACCTTCTGCACTTTCTTTCGGGGTCTTTTTGCCTTTGATGATGGCCAATATGTCTTCCTCTTTCAGGCTGTTGTATTTGACACAGTGCTGTTCGATGGCCATGATGTTTTCTTCAAAAGCACACATCTCCTCTTCGTCGCCCATTACTTTGATGATATTGCCGCGAGCCACGATGCGCAATTTGGGATAGAGCGCCTTGATCATTTGTATGTTGGTGTTGTTTACCCCGTAGAAAACAACAGGATCCACGTCTTCCAGTACGATATGCTTTTCTATCATTCGCTTAATTTTGCCGCAAATTTAAGCATTAAGTTTTGAATTCGCCACGTTTTCCGTATCTTTGTGCTGCAAAATAAAGAAAACGTTGAGAAAACTCAAGAGAGAAATATTTTTGGGAATGGCGGGCTTGACCGTCTGTGTGTTGGGCGTAGTGCGCTGTGCCAATCCGGCAGTGGTGGGTGAAACGGCTGGTGTTTCGTCTGTTCCGCTTGATTCTTCAGTGCTGACTGTCGTTTCTGTTTCGAAAACGGAGTCTATTGATGCTGTCAGGAAAACGGGGTTGCATACTCCTTATTCCATGCCGGTTTTCAAGGAGGCGGACGGTCGGCCGTTGAAGAGTAAAATCTATAGTGTACCCGGGTTCGGACGTACGTTTCCTGACTTGCAGGATGTACATATTGTAGCGGCTCGAAAATGGGGCGTTTCTCCGGTGGAGGATCGGGAAGAAGCGGAACTGAGAAAGGATGAACTGGTTTATGTAGGCAGCAATCCTTATTATACGATGGACAAGCAGATGTCTTATTCCATTCCTTATTTGGTGCCTCGGGCCAGTGACCTTCTGCAAAAAATCAGCCGGAACTTTTTGGACTCTTTAGCTATCAAAGATATTCCGTTGCATACGTTAATTGTAACTTCCGTTCTGCGTACGGAGAACGATGTGCGGAGATTGAGACGTTTTAATTGCAACGCTTCCGAAGAGAGTTGTCATCGTTTCGGGACAACGTTTGATATTTGTTATAATCGCTATAATACGGTTAGCCATCCCGAGGGGCCGGAACGTCGTTCCGTAAGAAACGATTCGCTGAAATGGGTTTTGTCGGAAGTGTTGCGTGATTTGCGGGAGCAAGAGTTTTGTTATGTGAAATATGAAGTGAAACAGGGCTGTTTTCACATTACGGTGAGATAATGTATTAAACCTTTCTGATTTGAAAGTGTCTTTATAAATAGGAGGAGTAATCAACTATTATATAAAGGTACAATGAAAAAGATTATTTTATGGGGATTTTATGCGATCTGTCTGGTTTGTTCGGGGACAGCAATGGCGCAGGACGGGAAAGACCGTAAGGGTGACATGCGACGGGAACAGATGATGGAAAAACGTGCAGAAAGATTAGCTGATGAATTGGAGCTGAAAGGAGATGCACGTTCGGAGTTTCTGGTTACTTATAAAAATTATCAGCAGGATTTGATGTCACATCGTAAGACGCCTCCATTTCCGGCAGACTTGGAAGGGAAAAAAGAATCCGAGTTGACGGAGGAGGAAGCAGCAGAGCGCATAAAAGCGGAGTTTGACCGCAAGGCACAGCAAATTGTAGATGCGTACAACACGCTTGAAGTGGATAAAAAGTACTATGAAGTCTTTTCTAAAACGATGTCTGCCAAACAGTTGATGAAAATCTTTGTTCCGGTGAGAAAAATGAATGCTCGTAACGGGGGCAGGCAGAGTGTGGGGAAGGGCGGAGGCCGTTTGTTTGGGGAGCCAAACGGTTTTCCGCAAAATGGATTTGAAAGAGAGGCCGACTGGTAATTCCAGTCAGGTATAGTTGGTTTTTAAGGTAAAAAGGAGGGAGATTTGCTGATGTGAATCTCCCTTTTTCTTGTTTTTTGCTCGTGATACGTCATTTGTGTTACACTTTGTGTTTTCCCTTGTTTTTTTATTCCCTTTTTCACTCTTTTTAGCGGAAGGATTTATCCGTTACGGAATATATTGCATATATTTGTTCATACTTATTTATTAACTTATTAAAAACATAAGCGTATGACTAGTTTTACTTCATTAAAAAGTTGGATGTTGTTGGCCTTGTTGTTTGTAGCAGGACAAGCAGCCGCCCAACAAGTGATTTTGAGTGAGGATTTCAGTAAGTGTACATCAAAGGATCCTGATAACCAGGGAACCAAGATGGATGATGGAATGGATCCTTATACACTCACTACGGGTTGGAGTTGTGTAAACGGCTATGCCGGTGAGGGTAATGCTAAATTCGGTGCCAGTAAAAAAGGTGGTATCCTTGTTACACCTTCTATTGATCTGTCTGATGCCTCGGCTACATATACATTGAAGTTCAAGGCATGTGCATGGAGTAAAGATGCTACAAGCCTAAAGGTACAGGTCGATGAACAAGAGGCTGTAGAAATTACTGATTTGGAGAATGGTCCGGCTCCTTATGCAGCCAATATGAAAGAGTTTTCTTTGGAAATAAAAGGAACAGCAACTTCAAAAATTACATTTTCGTCTTCAGTAGAATCGAAGGGACGTTTTTTCTTGGATGACATTGAAGTGACAAAACTTGCAGCGGGTGAGACTCCGGATGCGTCTGTGTCAGCTCCCGGTGCTGTAGCTTTTGGTACTATTGGGGTTGGGACTGAATTGGCTCAAAAAGTAGCTATTTCAGGTTCTAATTTGACTGGTGATTTAACTATTGCTGTTGAGGGGAAAGCTTTTTCTTGTGCTACGACGACAATTTCTAAAGACGACGCAGCTAATGCTGAATTGGAAGTCCTTTTTGCACCGGTGTCTTCTGGTGATTATACAGGCACTTTGATAATTTCTGGTGGAGGATTGAAGGAATCTGTGGCGATTCCTATTACAGGAAGGGCTGTTCAATTGACCGGAAAAGGAACAAAAGAGGTTCCTTACACTATTTCTGATGCGCTCCTTTTGGAGAATCCCAACAGAGAGGCTTGGGTTAAAGGTTATATTGTAGGTTATGTAATTGGGCAGAGTATTAATGAAAAATCTGCTATTTTTGGTGCGGATGGTGAGGATGTTTCTGTAAGCAATATGTTGATTGCTGGTGATGTTAATGAAAAAGACTATACTCAATGTGTGGTAGTGCAGTTGCCGCAAGGTGATGTTCGTACGGCACTGAATCTGAAGGATAATCCGGAGAATTTGGGTAAACAAGTTAATCTTTTAGGTATCATGGAAGCTTATTTTGGAGTTTGTGGCGTAAAAAATGTATCTGACTATGTATTAGGGGATGGTGAAAGTCCGGAACCTGTGCCTATGGTAAGCTTCGCCAAGGCCACAACGATAACGAGCGGCAAACGTTATGCGTTGGTCGTATCAGATGGTGAGAAGTATCATGTGGCTCAGAATATAGCCGAATCGAGTAGTCACGGTTATTTATATGTCGGGGATATCACAGTATCTAATGATGAAATAAGTACGGAAGAGTCTAACTCGTTTACGATTACGGCGGTAGATGGAGGCTATACCATTCAGGATTCGTACGGGCGTTATTTGTACATGACAGGTACATTCAACAGCTTTAATGTAAGTAGCGAACAGCCTGAGAGCGGTTACATTTGGAATATTAATATCGCGGCAGATGGTTTGGCCACGATTACGAATGTGGAAATGAACAAGTGGGTTCAATATTCTACCCAATACACGAGTTTCGGTGTATATCCTGATGAACAAGGACTTTTGCCGTCGCTATATATGGAAAAAGGCAGCTCTTCTGTTACAGGTGTGGGTGCAGATGCTTCCAACGCTCCGGTTGAAGTATATACTTTGGGAGGTGTAAAGGTAGGAAGCAGCCTGAATGGTTTGCAAAAAGGTATCTATATAGTCAAGCAAGGCGGCACAGTGAAAAAAGTGATGAAATAAGTCTTGATTGTATTGAATAAAAAGACGGGGGATATGTTGGAATATGGCATATCCCCCGTTCTTTTCATTCTTATTTTCATGTTTTTTGTAAACAATAGCAGCTATATGAGGATTCAGGTATTCTTTTCGGGATGTTGCCATGCCCCGCACGCTTCCCTTCCCAAGAGTTTTCAAAAAATCCCTTTCATCTTTCAGTATTTACTGTAAGATGTTATTTTATAATGAATTACGGAATGAAGGATGTTTCAGGCATCTTTCAGTTTCCTTTCATTGCGGAAAGCGGTAAAAAGTTCTCAGCCGAATGATTTTTCAATCTCAGCCGAACGATTTTCGGTTCTACGCCAAATGAAATGGAGCTTGGCTGAAAGATACCTGAAACATCCTTCAGTTTGTAACTTCAATATTATGAGAGGTTTATACCGTAACCTGAAAGATGAAGGATCTTTTTGCAAAATTCCTGTGTAAGGGGAGACGTCCGGTCTGCATGAAAGTAATGTCCCCTATCGGTAATTTGTTGTTCCAATCCTAATTCCTCTGTCTTCCCATTTCCTTTGCCGCCTTTCCAGTCTCGGAACCTCCTCTTCTTTTACATCCTTTGCCTCTTCCTTATTTATCTCTCCTTTGTGTACGCCTCCTGACACATGCCCTATATTTTCCTTGTGTGTCTTTCGTTCCAAACTCTCTTTCTTCCTGCTGTTCTTTACCGTCCTTCCTATCTCCGTCCTTGGGCTTTCTGTTTCCCCTTGTGCGTGTTTTCAGCCTCGTTGCCCCCACCTTCCCGGTGCCATTCCCCCTTTTCCCCGCCGCCTTTTCCTCCTCTTCCTCCTTCGTTCCCGCGTTTTCCTTCCCCTATTCTCCGCTCTTTTCCTCTCCTTCGTTTTCCATTTAGAAAAAAGTTTCCCCTTAAATCGTGCATGATTCCGAGTGTTAAATATATGTTTTACAGCATATTCCTTGTTTGTTTAGGGAAGTTTTTCTAAATTTGCAGGAGTTTCCGCTTGAAAAAAAGTGGTTATAATATTTGGCAGTTACTGGAAAAGTGTCTACCTTTGCACTCGCTTTCGGGAAGCAAGGCCTTGTGAGGCGGTGCGGAACGGGGGCGTAAAGTGAAAGAAGAGTTCATTGAAAGTCTTACATAAAGAGAGAAAGTAGTA
>UMAE01024336.1_pt1 | contig 9773 bp, 9 predicted proteins | sample 1963621 | NCBI WGS metagenome assembly UMAE01 (sample SAMEA4835907, study PRJEB28245) | human gut metagenome | biome: gut microbiome; material: fecal sample | place: Denmark | collected 2008
CCATTCTTTTGTGATATAATCAAATCACAAAGCTGTCCCGGTCCCGAAAGTTTTTTCTGTATCCAACGACAAAACAATAATAAAAAGAAAAGGAGTGTATGCCCTTGAAACGAATCAACAGCAAATACCTGGCTCTCTTCTTTGCCATTCTTTCCATCCTTTTATTTGGGACAAAAATGGGGCTGGTATTCGGACTATGTGGAATCTTATTTGGTCTTTCCACTCTCTTCCGCTATCGAAGTTCTTCTTACAAAAAGACTGCCAAGGCGGGATGCATTCTCTCACTTCTGGCTCTTGTTTTGAACGCTTCTTTGCTATTTTTTGTCGGAAGTGAGCAAAAGCCTGTAAGTCCGATTCATGAAAGCCTTATTTCTTTGGCAGACAAATCTGTTTCCTCAAAAGATGCAGAGGTCATTCAAAAGGTGGACCGTCTTATTTCCGGTTTCCTTTCAAAAAATAGCAGCGAATCGGACACTTCTTCCAGCCCAGTCCCGCAAGGGGATTCTCCCGCAGACATGGAAGTACATTTTCTGGATGTAGGACAAGGGCTTTCCATCCTGATTGAGTCCGATGGTCACTATATGCTGTATGATGGTGGGGACCGGAATGCTTCCTCGTTTGTAGTCTCATATCTCGAAGATGCGGGGGTTGAAAAATTAGACTATGTAATTGCCAGTCACTACGATGCAGACCATCTAAACGGCATTGTAGGAGCTTTAAACGCCTATCCCACTGATACAGTGTTTGCGCCGGATTACGAAACAGATACAAAAGTATTTGAGTCCTTTCTAAATGTCACAAACAAGAAAGGTATTCCAGTAGTCCATCCGCAAGTAGGCAGCTCCTATTCTCTTGGAAATGCCGGATTTACAGTTCTTGGTCCAATTGGAACTGATTATGAGGATAAGAACGATTATTCCATTGTTATCATGCTCCAAAATGGCAACGACAGGTTTCTAATCACGGGAGACAGCGAATATACCAGTGAAGCCCAATTATGTGCTTCCGGGGCTGATTTATCCTGTACCGTGTATGTTGCCGGACATCATGGAAGCGGAACTTCCTCTTCCTGGGATTTGATGGAACAGGCAGTTCCTGAGTATGCAGTAATAAGCTGTGGCAAAAACAATAAGTATGGTCATCCCCATGAAGAAACCATGGAAAAACTGGAGGTTATGGAGATTGAGACATTTCGCACAGACTTACAGGGAACTATCCTGTGCAGCTCTTCCGGAAACGGTCTCCACTGGTCTGTCAGTCCTTGCAACGACTATACTCCCGGAACGTAACGATTAAAAATTTACAGATGATGAATTGAAAGGAGTTTGGAAAATGGGTCTATCCGAAGTATTGGGAATTGTAATTATCATTCTTCTCTTGACGCTTATCCTGTTGCAGATAACAGGAAGAAAGAAAACTGACCTCGGAGAAATAAGACTTTTATTGAAACATGCATCAGATGAACAAAGAGAAAGTGTACAGAAACAGATTGCAAACAGTACAACGGAGCAGTTTGAACGTTTTGGTTTTATTCAAAAAAGCATTCAGGATACTCTTTCTTCCAACCGAAAAGAAGTCAATTACCAGCTTGGTGAATTTCAAAAACATATGTCTTCCCAACTTTCAGATATACAGAAAAGCGGGATGGAGAACAATCTTGAAATAGGAAAATCCGTCACCAGAGTATTACAGGAAAGCCGGGCAGAACAGTTCAAACAGCTCCACCTTTTTGGCGAACAGGTAGAGAATAGACTGATAACCATTCAAAATTCCAATATGGAGAATATTGAAAAAATCAATACAACTTTGGAAGTCAGCATAAAAGCCTTACAGGAAAGCAACGAAAAAAGGTTGGAACAGATGCAAAACGTAGTTGATGAAAAACTGCAAAAGACTCTGGAGACCCGCTTATCCCAGTCATTTGAAATCGTAAGTAAGCAGCTCGAAAGTGTAGGTCAGGGACTTGGCGAAATGAAAGCCCTTGCTGCGGATGCAAAATCCCTCAAAAACGCATTGACCAATGTAAAGGAACGTGGTACATACGGAGAGGTTCGTTTGGAAAAACTGCTTTCAGACATTCTTGCCCCCAACCAGTATGCAATGAACGTAGAAATTGCCAATGGTAAACGTGTGGAATTTGCCATTAATCTCCCAGGCAATGATAATGATACCCCACTGCTTCTGCCTATTGACAGCAAATTCCCAATAGAGGATTACAACAGGCTTCTTGATGCCGAAGATAAACAGTCCATTGATGAAGCCAGACGTTCTCTGGCAGCCAAAATCAGAGTCTTTGCAAAAGATATCCATGATAAGTACATTGTTCCACCAAAGACCACTGACTTTGCTTTGATGTTCTTGCCAACTGAAGGTCTGTATGCGGAAGTCATTCAGAATGTAGCATTGTTCGAGGAACTTCGTGATAAATACAAAGTCACAGCCGTTGGAGCAACTACTCTCTCTGCCTTCCTTTCTTCCTTGCAGATGGGATTTAAAACACTTGCGATTGAGCAGCGTTCTCAGGAAGTCTGGGATACTCTAAGGGCTGTGAAATCGGAATTTGTCAAATTCGGAGATATGTTGGAAAAGGCACAGAAGCAGCTCCAGACAGCTGACAAGACCCTTACAGAAATCGTAGGAAGGCGTACAAGAGCCATCAATCGCACTTTGCGTAGTGTAGAGGAATTAACAGATTCTGATTCCACGTTGTTGACTAATTTTGAAGAACCAATAGACGAATAGTAAATAAAAAGGCTACCCGTTTGGATAGCCTTTTTTATTGTCTTTACTGTTCACAAAACCTCGGTCCAAATCACGCAAAGACTGCTGTAACGCAATAGAATCTACCATTTTAAAAAATGCAAACTCTTCACACTTGTCTGATGGATTAGATTTTGCTGTTCCCTGTTCGGGTAGATTCTAAATTTGATGCCTTTTTGCATTATCCCTGTTTATCCTTTCAAAATCTAATACAGGCATATTTTATTCCATCTTCAATTACTTGCTGCGTAAATTCGATGGAAGCGTCTTATATCCCCATAGCTAAAGCAAGGGGGTACGACACAGTGGATAAAATCCACGCACTCCATGCGGAGTGCGACAGCAATCCTGTATAGAAATATAGTCTTTTTACACAGATTGCATTTATTTTTTTGGATAAATTGCTTTGTCAGCAAAAAATATTATTGTTTTTTCAAGAGTTTCCCTCTTTCTATCAGGTGCGAATCTCCCAGTGTTTTCAGTTCACTTCCCATTCGCACTGCTAGTTAATTGTAACATAAGCCAAGTTTTACGTCAATCGCATTGTATTTTCGCCATTAACAAAAAAGCTCCACACAGAACTCTTTTAAAAAAAGATTTTGTGCGGAGCTTACTTGATGAACTTAGAGTTGACTTTTCGATGTATCTGCTGCCCTTGTGTTTTTCACTTGGCAGCAGTCATTGTTTGGTCTGCTATGATAACATACTTTGGCAATTATGCCATGTGAACTTTTTTCTTTTCGTGATTAATAAGTCCCATAATATTAGAAAGTCCGGTATAGCGTTTCATTTCCTCTCCTCCATCCGTAAGGATAAGAGTCGGAGCTGACATCACATGATAGCGGATACAGACATCTCTTTCTTTTTCTGCTTCCATCACATGATAGTGAATTCCAGCCCTATCGAGCTGTTCACGGGCTTTTTCACAGTTCGGGCATGTCTTGGACGTAAACAGGATAATATCTGCATTCTCCGGCTTTTCTGAGCCTTTCAGACAGGTTTTTTCCAATGCTTGTCCTATTTTCTCTTTATGCGAATGAAAATGAGACTGCCCTATATCGTATTCCTTACGCTCTGTAAACTCCTGTGCCTTTCCGTCATTCCAGTTCTGAACCGGACGATAGTATCCGGTGATACGGCTATAGACTTCGGTTGGTTTGTGGCAGTAAGGACACTCCTTCTGCTCTCCCGCCAGGTATCCGTGTTCTGTACAGATGGAATAAGTTGGGGAAAGTGTGTAATATGGGAGTTTGTAGTTTTCCGCAATCACACGCACCAAGGCAGCAGCTGACTTCCAGCTTGGAAGTTTTTCGCCAAGGAAAGCATGGAATACTGTACCAGAAGTATAAAGGGTCTGTAATTCATCCTGGATATCCAATGCATCAAAGATGTCTTCGGTATAATTGACCGGAAGGTTTGTGCTGTTGGTGTAATATGGAGATTTTTCATTTCCGGATGTTATAATATCCGGAAATGCTTTCTTGTCATGCAGAGCAAAACGGTATGAAGTAGATTCAGCCGGAGTTGCTTCCAGATTATATAAATCTCCGTACTGTTCCTGATAACCAGAAAGACGTTCTCTCATATGATTTAATACATCTTTGGCAAATTTCTGTGTTTCCTTATGGGTCATATCCTTTTTCAGCCATCTGGCATTTAAGCCAGCTTCGTTCATGCCTACAAGACCAATCGTTGAAAAATGATTATCAAACGACTTCAAGTAATGTCTGGTGTATGGATATAATCCGCTGTCAAGAAGTTTTGTTAAAACCTTACGTTTGGTTTTTAATGACCTGGCTGCAAGGTCCATTAATTTATCCAAACGGTTATAAAAGTCTTTTTCATCTGCTGCCAGATAGGAAAGTCTTGGAAGATTTAAGGTTACAACTCCGATAGAGCCAGTGTTTTCTCCACTTCCAAAATATCCCCCCGTCTTCTTTCTCAACTCTCTAAGGTCCAGTCTCAAACGGCAACACATGCTTCGTACATCACTTGGCTGCATATCAGAATTGATATAGTTTGAGAAATACGGAGTACCGTACTTGGCTGTCATTTCAAACAAAAGACGGTTATTTTCCGTATCAGACCAGTCAAAGTCCTTTGTAATGGAGTAGGTAGGAATCGGATACTGGAATCCTCTTCCGTTGGCATCCCCGCCAATCATGACTTCCATAAATGCCTTATTGACCATATCCATTTCTTTCTGACAATCTCCGTATGTGAAATCCATTTCCTTACCGCCAACCAGTGCCGGAAGGTTCTTCATATCCTCCGGAACCACCCAGTCCAGTGTGATATTGGTAAAAGGAGCCTGTGTACCCCAACGACTCGGAATGTTGACTCCGTATACGAAAGATTCCACGTTTCTTTTTACTGCGTCATAAGAAAGATTATCTGCCTTTACATAAGGTGCAAGGTATGTGTCAAAAGACGAAAACGCCTGTGCGCCCGCCCATTCATTTTGCATGATTCCCAGATAATTGACCATCTGCCCGCAAAGGACAGGAAGATGCTTTGGAGGTGCGGAAGTAATTCTTCCACTGACTCCTCCGATTCCCTCTGTGATAAGCTGTTTTAAGGACCAGCCCGCACAGTATCCTGTTAGCATGGACAAATCATGGATGTGCATATCTGCATTCTTATGAGCTTTTGCAATTTCTTCATCGTAAACCTCACTGAGCCAGTAGTTGGCAGTGATAGCTCCGGAGTTATTAAGGATGAGACCACCAATGGAATAGGTTACGGTGGAGTTTTCCTTCACTCTCCAGTCTTCGATTTTTAAATACTTATTCACGGTTTCTTTGTAGTCAAGTACCTTATCTCCGATGTTACGCACTCTCTCATGCTGTTTGCGGTACAGAATGTATGCTTTTGCCACATCCGAATATCCACAGTCTTGTAACACTACTTCCACCGCATCCTGGATATCTTCCACGGAAATCAAATCGTCTTTGATTTTATCCTGAAAACGTGCGGTAGTACGGACTGACATCCATTCCAGTATACTATCCAGACAGGTCTTGTCACAGGCTACGAATGCCCTTTTCATTGCATTTACAATTTTTTGTAAATCAAATTCCACGATGCTGTTATCTCTTTTTAAAACCTTCATTCTTTTTCTCCTTTCCAAGTTGTTGAGAAGAGTCAGTGCGTATGCTCATTTCTATCAATTCTATTTTGAGCAAATAAAAAAGGTCACAACACATCTTTCTCAGATGATTGTAACCTTATTTTCCGTCAACTGTCTTACGTTTGTAACATATTATGATTCTATCATAATTTGCCACTTCTCGCAAGAGTCTCCTCTGTTTTTTTACGATTTTCTTTGTTACTGTTCTTTAGATTTTTGTTGCCTTCTGGCTTTTCTACCCTCCTTTCTAAACGAAAAAAGCCATAAACCACCTTCGTAATTTATGACTCTCAAACCTTTTAACGCATCCTAAAAACCTATATGCTTATCTTATCATAATGGATAGTCATTTACAAGATTCTTTTCAGGCTTTTTTTGCCTGAATGACCCAATCATTGGCTTCCTGTTCGTTTTCAAACCATTCATTATATACATCTTTTCTTGTCGTACTCCGAAAGGAGTTGTGCGGGCATTCTTCGGCTTCGATTACATCCGTAACTGCTGCCGTTACCCTTCCCATATTGTCAAAGGAAGAAGTTACACAATACCACTTCTTCATATCCTTCGCCCTCCTTTCCAGAGTATTATGCTTCCCTATGCTTTCGCTGTGTGGAAGTGCCATACATTACATGGATTTTGTAAACTTACAATCCGGGAAATTTTCGCATCCATAAAAGGAACCATTTTTTCCCCTCTTGATTATCAGTTTCGCCCCGCAAATCGGACATGTCCGGTCTAAGTTCTGATATGCCGGGTCTTTTTTCATTTCGTCAATAATAACCCTTCCCTGTACCTGTTGCATGACGGATTTTAACTTTGTCCGGTCCCACAACTCCACGTTTCCGGACTGAGCCAGATTCTTTGCGTTTGGTGTAAAGTAGGAAGAAGTAACGACCATTGCTTTATCTGCCTTATAGTACTCTCTTGCACCAATCACTTCCTGAACTGCTTTAATTCCTACATTTTCCTTATAACGCTTTGCCTGTATGACGATTTTCTCTCCCTCTTTGTAAGCAATCACATCTGCGCCATAGTCATTGACCGTGGGGGTGGTTCTTACCTTATACCCTAACTCCTTAAAGTAAGTACAAAGAAAGTATTCAAATTCCTCTCCCGTCATATGGTCTACCTCTTGCATTCCACTCATCAGATATCGTTCCGTTGCTCGGTTCTTCCGTACTGCCTTAATATACGCATATAGAATAATGGCAAGAATAATGGCTGTAAGGATTAGTTTCATGTTGTTTTTTACAAGGCTACCAAACAAGATAACTCCAAGAACGGATGTTGGCAGTAGAACGTTTTCTGCTTTTCTTTTTCGTTTCTTCATTTTATCAGTCCCTCTTCCTTAACACACACAGACCCTATGGCGTTTTTTGAACTTTTGTCAAAGCCTAAAACCAATCTGTAACCAAGTGATAGGGGTCGATAGTTTCTGCCGTCCAGAAAAATGTTCCAGTGGGTGGTATCTCTTCTCCATCATCTCCCACAATTTGAAAAAATGGCTGCTCACAGACCAATGTAGATTCTTCCAAGACACAAACGCCAGGGACTACCCTGAACTTATTCTCCCCTATTTTCTTGACCTTAACTGCAATCCTTTTCTTTCTTAATGGAAATGAATATACTTCTCTCATTTCCCCGCTCCTTTTCTTAATAGGTTTTCCGTAGACTCCAAACACTTTGTATGTGGTATAATGGTGATTAGTCCTCCTTTAACTAGCTCTGCTTTGACACTTAAATCCACGCACTCCATGCGGAGTGCGACCTACATATTATTAATAACGGTATTTTTTACGGAGACTTAAATCCACGCACTCCATGCGGAGTGCGACTGTTGAGCTTTGGCTCATAAGTGGATTTTTCAAACTTAAATCCACGCACTCCATGCGGAGTGCGACAAATAAGGTGTGATATAGATACATATATATCGCCAACTTAAATCCACGCACTCCATGCGGAGTGCGACCTAAAAGCAGTTTATTTTTCCTGTTCAATGCAATACTTAAATCCACGCACTCCATGCGGAGTGCGACTGGAACGCATGATGGAAATGTACGAAAAGAATTGGAGACTTAAATCCACGCACTCCATGCGGAGTGCGACATCTTGCCCACTATTTTTCCGTCGGACTGGAACCTACTTAAATCCACGCACTCCATGCGGAGTGCGACCATTTTTATGTCTCCTTTTAATTTGAATTTTCCTACTTAAATCCACGCACTCCATGCGGAGTGCGACATCAAATTTGTACAAAAATATAGTCTTTTTATACAGATTGCATTTATTTTTTTGGATAAATTGATTTATCCTCAAAAAAATATTATTGTTGTTTCAAGGGTTTCCCTCTTTCTATCAGGTGCGAATCCCTCTGTATTTTCATGTTCACTTCCCATTCGCACTTTACAACTCAACTATAACATAAGCCAAGGCTTATGTCAATGAAGCTGTTTTTTGTTATCTGTGGGAAACGTCAACGCATCATATCTACTACTTGTATCAGTAGATGAAATGGATTGATGTTACGAAAAGCCTGGATAACCGGAACAGACATAACCATATCAAAAACCATTCCAACACCAGGGATAAAAGTCAATAGTGACATAAGTGATGTTATTACCCAAATGCTTAAAAGAGTCATCAGTCCTCCAGATAATGCACCAATTGCTTTATCAAACTGGTGAATGATTGGTAGTGCTGCAATGAGGTCTGCCACATGGAATACAAAATGCAACAATAAGCGGATGGTAATAAAACCGAAAGAATATGATAAAGTCCGGATGATGTTCTTGGCTATGATTCCGGCATTTTGGGACAGGATAGCCATTGCAACGCCATCCACTCCTATTAAAGTTCCATCCGTCAATTCTGGAGACAGCATAACACCTGAAACTGTATGGCTGTAATAATAGGATTCCAAAAACGCATTGATATATTTTTCCAGCTGGACTGTCACCCCAAGTTCATTGAAAATGCCCCAAAATACAGGCATTGCAACCGGAGCCAGAATCACAGACAGAATAGTGTTGATAACAAACGCTGCCTGTTTGATGAATCCTCTCCGGTAGCCACGAATCACATGGTAAGCAAAAATAGTCAGAATTATCGCAGTGACAAGTCCATTGATACTAAATCCTTCCATTTTTACTGTCCTTCCTGTAATACACCCTCGTAGTTTACAACTCCAAGACCATTGATATCATAAAGACCCGGAGTTAAAAGGTCCGGCATCTGCAAAGTCAGATATCCATTTTTTGTAAGATTGTATTTTACAATCGTATTGATGCTCTTGGAACAGTAAATTTCAGTATCTGCCTTTATATCCACTTCATAATACTGGGTTCCTACATAGAATCCAAGTGTATAGACTTCATCTTTTGTAAGCCCGCTGATAGAGCCTGTTTTATTGATAATGTTACTCTGAATCTTATCTCCATTGATGGTGTCCAAAACCAAAGCACTGCTGCTACTTAAATATGGTGTCAGTTTGGTATAAGCATCACTGGTCGGATGCAGTGCGGTGTCTCCGGAAATCACATAGTTCCCCGCATCATTTAAACGGATTTTTCTAATTCCGATACTGTCACAGATATGCTCAAATCCTTCCAGAACAAACTGGTTCGGAATATTTGTTTTGCTCTTAAACACTATCTTGTCACCGTTTTTATAAGTTGGAACATGAATTTTATTGTCTGTATACCAGAGCACACGGTCTACAGATGTATTTTCCGGAAGATTAGAATACGTTTTATCACCGTTATATGGCTGATAGAACGTCTCTCCTGAAAGAACAAACACGCCCTCCGGTACAGTATCTACGGTGTATTCCGGTATCAATACGATTTCTGGCTGTTTTTCAATCACGGTCGAACATCCACTGACA
>UMAE01021161.1_pt1 | contig 9418 bp, 8 predicted proteins | sample 1963621 | NCBI WGS metagenome assembly UMAE01 (sample SAMEA4835907, study PRJEB28245) | human gut metagenome | biome: gut microbiome; material: fecal sample | place: Denmark | collected 2008
TCTTTTTATTTCAAACAGGAAAATTTAAACAGGCTCTAAATATGTTCATACATACTATGACAAAGATACGCATATTTGGTAATCTTGTCTGTGTTTTTATGTTATTAAAATTAAAAAAGAGGCTTTTTCGGCCTCTTTTTATTCTATTTCCTAAAAATACAAGGATTTTCGCAAGGAACAAACTTATACTAAATGGGCAATCAGTTCTTCGCGCTCGCCCGGAAGCAGGTCGATGACAGGTATTTCTATCATCGTGTAGCAACCGGGTTGTTGTTTCATCGAGGCACGGGCCACGCAAACCAATACTTGTCCCGTCAGCGCCGGATTGTTGATATGCATGTTGAACTCGAACAACTGGTTCTGGGTTTTTCCGGATTCGCCTTTGCGTGTCAGGTTGACGCCGTGTCCCATGTCCAGCAGCTCGTCTACACAAGGTACTTCTATGACGTGGGTTTCATCGTTGACGAAATAGGGATCGGCTTTGATGGCTGCGGCTACTTTCGAAAACTCGTATCCTTCCTTTACCTCTATATATACCATGCGGCGGTGAATACCCGTACCGGTGGGGATGGTCATGGAGAGCGCGGCTTGCACTCCTTCCACGGCTTTTACGGCTACGGTATGTCCCATGCTCATGCCCGGTCCGAAATTCGTGTAGGTGATGCCTTTGGGGGCAATGGCCTGTAACATGGCGCGTACGACGGAGTCGCTACCCGGATCCCACCCTGCGGAGATGACGGATACGGCTTTTCCCGCTTTTGCGCTTTCGTCGAGCGAGCGGCGAAGGGAAGTGATTTGGGGGTGGATGTCGAAACTGTCCACTGTATTGATGCCGAGTGCAAGAATTTCTTTGGCGTACTTCTCCACGCTGCGGGTCGGGGTAGCCAGAATGGCTACGTCTACGTCCTGCAATTCGCGGATGTCCTTGACTACGTCATAACGTGCCAGTTCTTCGGGCTTGTTTTCAGCTCCGTTCCGGCGTACGATGCCTGCCACTTCGAAGTCGGGTGCGGCTTCGAGAGCCTGTAAGGCATAGTGTCCTATGTTGCCGTAACCTACTACGGCTGCTCTGATCTTTTTCATTTTCGTTGTCTTATTATTGAGTTTGTGTGTATGTTATTGTTCATTTTGGAACATGGGATCCCATGCCGGCAAACGGACGGGCTTTTGTTTCAGCATGTCCAGAACGTTTTGCGGGCAGTACTTCTTGTTGACGACCACACGGAACATGTATTCGTCGAACCACTCGTCCGTCATGATGAGATGGCCCTGATAGCCGGCATCTTTGCCCCAACTGTTTTCCACCATCCATTTCTTGGGCTTGCCGTTATCGTCGAGGTCGACGGCCATCAGCGTCATGGCGTGGGTGCTGCCGCTGTCGAAGCTCTGGATGCGTTGTTTCTTGTTCATGCCGAACGTCGTGCCGAAGAGACTGCCGTAGTCGTAGTTGTTCAAGTCGAGCGTACCTTTCTTGGAATCCAGGAACTTACCCACGTCGCAACTGAAGTACATCATGGTGCTGTCTTTCAGGCTGGCAATGGCCATTTCTTTGATGTCCTCGATAGGCAGATTGATGTACAGCCAATTGTGTCCGTCGTAAGTGTGACGGTCATAATCAATTTCATATACTTGGTTGAACGGACGCGAAGGGTCGTTCATCAACATGACGTAATTGGCGTTCAAGTCTTCTCCGCCGCATACTTCCTTGTAGAAACTTTGGGGCGTGTAAGTCTTGGGCTTCTCGGTATATTTCCCGTTGATTTTCGGTGCCCAAGTAAAAGAAGTCGGAGGCTCTCCGTAGGCATAGACCAACATACGGTAAACCGTTTTCATCATGTCCACCTTCTGTTGTTCCAATTCCTTTTCGGAGGCGCCCTTCTCGGATGCTTCGCGCAGTAACATGCCGTCTTCGCGCAATTTTCTTTTCAAGAGGGCTGAAAATTCATTGGTGTTGTCGCTGCTGTAAGTTTCGGCCATGACCTCTTTGGGTACAAGCCCATATTTTTCAATCAGATCCGAAACACCGGTGAATTGCCCTCCGTCGCTCAGCGGGTTACGGAACAACCATTCCACCATTTTGTCGTCGATGGGCTTTTTGCGCGTGTCGATGATGCCTTGAAGAAAAAGGTTGCTCTTTTCCAGTTGGTCGTAGAAGAAGTTGTAGGCCTGCGAGAAAAAGAAATTTTTCATACCCGTGCGGGCCATGACTTGTGCACGAATCACGTTGGTACCCGTAAACAGCCAGCAGCGCCCGCTGCTTTTCTGGTCGCTGATGCCGGAGCTTTTCACCTTGTGGCTGAACCACGTGTCGGGCGTAGCCGCCTGTTCACTGTTGGCCGGGAGCTTTTTGATGGAGTTGGCATTTACGGCATTCCGGATGGCTTTGTGGGCATCGTCGTGCGAGTAGCTCTCTTTCAAGGTCTGCAGGACTTCGGGGGTGAGTGCCTGTTGGGCGAAAGAAATGCTGCCGCAGAACGAAAAGGCCAGATATAATAATAATGATGTTTTTTTCATAAATTCCTGGTGTTATTTTACGTATTCGGCCCAGTCGGTCAGTCGCATGTCTCCCTTGCGCAGATAAGTGTCGTGCATGGCGAATGCAGCCGACAGGCAGTGGTGGGTGTGTCCTCCGTTTTGGGCTGCGTACTTCATGTAGTCGAGCAAAAGCGGACGATAGTCGGGATGGGCCACCTTGACAAGCTCTGCTGCTTTCTCCATGGCGCATTTTCCACGCAGGTCGGCCACGCCGTATTCCGTGATGACGGCATCTACGAAATGGCTCGTATGGTCGATATGGGAACAGAACGGCACGATACTGCTGATGGCTCCGCCTTTGGTGGTGGAACCGCAAGTGAAAATGCTCAAATAAGCATTGTTGGTGAAGTCTGCCGAACCGCCGATACCGTTCATCATCTTCGTACCGCAGATCTTGGTAGAGTTTACATGTCCGTAGATGTCCACCTCGATGGCCGTATTCAGAGAGCATACGCCGATGCGGGCGATGACTTCGGGGCTGTTTGAAATTTCGGAAGGACGGAGCACGAGCTTGTCTTTGAAGAAGTCCATGTCGTTGTAAATGCCTTGCAGACATTCGTTCGTCACGGTGAGCGAACAGGCTGATGCCGAGAGTACGCGGCCTTCGCGCATCAGTTGTACGGGGGCATCCTGAAGCACTTCGGTGTAAATACTGAAATTCGGGACGTCCGGACATTGGCCTAATGCGCCCAATACGGCGTTGGCTCCGCTGCCTACACCGCTTTGCAGATTAAGGAAAGTAGGCGGTATTTTCCCGCTTTTCAGGTTGGCTAACAGGAAATCGGCCACATTGTTTCCGATTTGTGTGGTGATGGCGTCGGGGGCTTTGAATGCACGTGCCTCGTCGGGGATGTTGCATTCGATGATGCCTTTGATGCGGTCGGCGTCCACTTCCACATAGGGTTTACCGATGCGGTCGCTCGCCTTCATGATCATGATGGGCGTGCGATAGGGATGGTCTTCTATTTCGTACACGTCATGGATGCCCATGCACTTTTTGCTGTGGAAAGCATTGACTTCGATGATGATGCCTTTGCGTGCCAGACGGCAGACGGTGGGGCTGATACCTCCTGCGGCCGTCAGGTAAATACGTGCCTTGCCGCCTGTTTGTTCGACTTCGCAAGCCTCGATGATGGCCCAGTCTACTTGTCCGAGATAACCTTGGCGGATTTGAGTGGCCATATTGGAAAGGTTGAGGTCGGAATACGAAATCTCATTATTGTTGACATGCGTACGGAAGTCTTTGTTCGTGGTGTAAGGGGCGCGGAATTTAATGGCATGAGCGTTGGCCAGCATGCCGTCGCAACTTTGTCCCGTGGATGCTCCGGTAAGGATGTTGATCTTAAATTCTTTGCCCTCCGCGTGTTCTTTCTCGGCTTTTCGGGCTATCTCAGCCGGTACGCTTTTAGGCACGCCAGCCGGTGTGAAACCGCTCAGTCCGATGGTATCTCCGTTTTGGATAAGAGCAGCAGCTTCGGCTGCTGTGATTTTGTTGAATCCCATAGAGTTGATTGCTTAATAGTTATACCTTAATTAATATGGCGCAAAGTTAGCTATTTTTTTTGAAAGGTGTTACTGTGTCAGGCTTATTTCCTTTTCTATTTCTTTTGGTAAGTGCTGAAGGCGGTAATGGCTCGGGGTGCAACCGAACCTTTTGAGGAAGGCACGCCGGAAGGTACTTCGTGAGTTAAAGCCGGAACGGTCAGCTATTTCTTCGATAGACATTTTGGTTTGGCGGAGAAGTTGTTCGGCGTATGACAGGCGGTATTGGTTGACGTAATCGAAGAACGTTGTACCCAGTACATTGTTCAGATAATTAGAAATATAGGTGCGGTTCGTGCCGATGGCTTGGGCCAAGTCCATGATGGTCAGCTTGGGATTGAGGTAGAGATGCTCCTCCTCGAAGATCCGATGCAGGTGGAGGGTGAATTGATGTGGATTCTCTTCGTTTTCCGGTGCCGTCTCAACGTCCTGGTGCGAACGGGGCGTCAATGAACCGAGCACTTGCTCCTGCCGGTTGATGAAGTAGCTGATGAGTGACCAAATGACACAAGTGAGCAGGTAGTACAACGTGTCGTTGAGTTCGGAATAGTAGGTGGAAGACAGGCTCCATACCGCCAGGAACGCCACGAAAGAGAGAAGTATGATATACAACCACCGCAGGTCGATGCGTTCGTAGTAAAAATAACTTTGTTTCAGCCGCTTGTGATAAGCCGGTATTTCGAACAAGACATAAAGCATCACGACCGTACCGTATGCCACGGCGCAAGCGATGGCACTTTCGTATAATATATCCTTGGGATGGACTGCGTAGAAGAGTATAAAGAGAAAGAACGGTATTTCATGTAGCACAGCCCGCCGGAGTGTCATGGAACCGGGACGTGTGAGTTCAAACAGCAGGAAGGCGCAGGTGGGGACGGCTGTCATGTCGATGAGTACGAAAACATGGTGCAGGAACTCGAACCGGACGGTGGGATACCATATCAGTGCCATATCCTTGACCGACTGTATGACCCATACGAGCAGGACCCAACCAGTGATTTGGCGGAGCCGGTTACCGCTTCCGTTCCGGAGGAAGTACACGCACAGCCACAGCAGGAACATGAAGCTTGCTCCTGCCGTGTACTGCATGAGTTGTATATAAACAATATTGCCGTCCATTTTGCTGCCGGAAAGAAAAAAAGGTATTAAACCTCTTCGGCAGTCAAAGTTATGAAAAATATCATAAAGGACATGGTTTTTCCACTCTTATTCTTCCGGGTCCACGTCCCATTGTATGGGAACGTTGCGGAACTCCAACGGTAGGGAAAGAAGACCTTGGGCAGGGAGCATTGGGTAAAATTCAGGGTGCATACTGTCAAAATGTTAATCCCGGTCCTGCATGGTTCGCGTATTCGTGCCTTTACCGAGCCGTCATTGCAAATACGCGAGTCTCGCGCCGTCGGGAGGAAGCGGAATGTCAGTGGAAAAGGAATTTTGCTTTCCAAAGGCCTGCCGGAAAGGTGCATCCTGCGCTGGTTGGCGAAGGAGGAGTAAGTCCGGGAATGCATACCTTTTGCAAAAGGACAGCGCATCCTTGCATGCCTTTTCTTGCCAAATAGAGAAAAAACGGTGTTTTCAGCAATCTGTTTTCCCGCTTTCAGGCCGTTTTCCGGTAACCTGTGGTCGTTCATCTTTTTTTCTGCTGAGAAAAAAAGTGTTTTTTCAGCCAAACGGAAAATTTTTCTCATGAGAGCAATCCTTAATCGGGCTTAAATTCGGGTTAACGGGACTGAAAAAACGGGCAAAACCTTAAAAAAGTGTATCCAAAGATGCTTTTGTTTACCTCTGTTTTGTGCTTTTAGCGGAACCCGTGCTTCCCTAAAAAGAACTTTTTCCTTGCTGTTTGCTATGAAAATTCGGAAACGGTTGTCTTTTTGCCAAATGGCAGTCTAAAAAAATAAGCGGGGGGTTTCACAACTCCCGCTTACTCAACTAAACCTTAACTATGAAAAAATCTAATGTTTTCATTCGAGGACAAATATCGGAATTATCTCTGTGATAATAATGGCTTTTGCGCTAATTTAACTTTGTTTTTAGTCTTTTTTAAGAAGGTCTGTACCTTCTTTTGTTTCTTTGCAGAAGTAAATGGTATATATATGTGTGATTTTGACTATCTTTGTTTTACGAAGATAGGATGCGGCTCGGCAGTTTTTCGCTCAAAAGCAAGCTTTTGGCTTGCAACTGCGCTCGCCTTTCGTTATCTTTGCAGCCTGAATTTGAAAGAACAGCATGAAAAAGCTTTTTATAGAGACTTACGGTTGCCAGATGAACGTGGCCGACAGCGAAGTAGTGGCTTCGGTGATGCGTATGGCTGGATACGAGACGTGCGAAACCTTGGATGAGGCGGATGCCGTTTTCCTGAATACTTGTTCCGTACGGGATAATGCCGAACAGAAAATCATCAACCGGCTGGAGGCTTTGCATGCTTTGAGACGGAAGGGTCGGCATCTGATTATCGGCGTGTTGGGCTGTATGGCCGAACGGGTGAAGGAAGAGTTGATAGAGAATCACCATGTGGATGTAGTGGCAGGCCCCGACGCTTATTTGTCCCTGCCCGACCTGATAGCCCAAGTGGAGCTGGGGCATAAGGCCATCAACGTGGAACTGTCCGTGACGGAAACTTATAAGGATGTGATTCCGCAACGTGTGTGCGGCTCGCATATTTCCGGTTTTGTCAGTATCATGCGCGGCTGCAACAATTTTTGCCATTATTGTATTGTGCCTTACACGCGTGGACGGGAACGCAGCCGGGATGTGGAAAGCATCCTGAATGAGGTGCGGGATTTGAAAAAGCGCGGGTATAGGGAAGTCACGCTTTTGGGGCAGAATGTGAATTCTTACCTCCATGAGGGGGCCGACGGAAAGACTGTTTCTTTTCCGGAACTTTTGCGGTTGGTGGCACACGAGGCCGACGGGATGCGCGTGCGTTTCACCACTTCCCATCCGAAGGACATGAGCGACGACACGTTGCGTGTCATTGCGGAAGAACCCAATGTGTGCCGGCATATCCATTTGCCGGTGCAGAGCGGAAGCAACCGTATCTTGAAATTGATGAACCGCAAGTACACCCGTGAATGGTATTTGGACCGCGTGGCGGCCATTCGCCGGATTGTGCCGGATTGCGGTTTGTCCACAGACATTTTTTCGGGTTACTGTTCCGAGACCGAAGAGGATCATGAAATGTCTTTGTCGTTGATGCGGGAATGTGCCTACGACAGCGCTTTTATGTTCAAGTATTCGGAGCGGCCGGGAACGTATGCCTCCAAGCATTTGCCCGACGACGTGCCGGAGGACGTGAAGGTACGGCGTTTGAACGAATTGATCGCTTTGCAGAATGAACTCTCGGCAGAGAGCAACCGCCGCTGTGAAGGCCGGGTTTATGAAGTGCTGGTAGAGGGTGTGAGCAAACGTTCCAAAGAGCAGTTGTTCGGACGTACAGAGCAGAATAAGGTGGTCGTGTTCGACCGGGGAAAGCATCATGTCGGTGATTTTGTAAAGGTGAGAGTTAACGGAAGTTCTTCGGCTACGTTGAAGGGAGAGGTGGTAGAAGACTGACAATCAAGTTAAATGCTGTTAAAGAAAGAATCAATCCCCGTGTTTCGTTGTATTTTTGTATCCTACGCTAATACGGACAGATAGAGGTCATGGGAAAGAAAAAAGCAAAAGGTTCTTTGGGTATGCAGTGGTTTACGACCGGTGTCAGTACCACGTTGGTGTTGATACTGTTGGGGATCGTATCCTTTTTTATACTGTTTGCCCAGCGTTTGTCTGATTCCGTGAAAGAAAACTTGACGGTGACCGTATTGCTCGACGGTGAGGCAAGCCGTTCGGACATCCATGAATTCCGGACGGCATTGAAGGGAGAACGTTATGTGTATGCTTTGGATTATGTGTCCAAAGAGCAGGCGTTGAAAGAACAGGTAAAGGCCATGGGCAGCGATCCGTCCGAGTTTCTCGGAGCCAATCCGTTCACGGCCTCGTTTGAATTGCGTATGAACGCCCTTTATGCCAATTCCGACAGTTTGGCATGGATCACCGCAAAGCTGAAAAAGAATCCTTTGGTGGAGGATGTGATGTATCAAAAAGAGCTGGTAGACACGGTGAATGACAATTTGCGACGTATCAGCTATGTGCTTTTGGGCTTAGCCGTGCTTTTGGCCTTGGTCTCTTTTGCACTCATCAATAATACCGTGCGGCTGAGCATCTATTCCGGCCGTTTCGTTATCCGTACGATGAAATTGGTAGGGGCGAGTTGGGGATTTATCCGGAGGCCGTTTATGGCACGGAGTTTCAATCTCGGGTTCCTGTCCGGTCTGTTGGCCGATGCCGTGTTGTGGGGAGGCGTGCATACCCTTTTGCAGTACGACCCTTCGCTTTCCCAATATATCCATGTCGATATGTTGCTCGTCGTCGGGGCGGCGGTGCTGTTGTTCGGCCTCTTGCTTACGTTGGGCTGTACGTACGTTTCCGTCAACAAGTACTTGCGGATGAAGGTCGGTGATTTATATTAAATAGGAAACATATAATAAATAGAGGTTTATGGATAAAAGAAATTTTGCTTTCGACAAGGTGAATTTTATTTTGTTGGCCGTCGGGATGGCGATTGTAATCATCGGGTTCATCCTTATGTCCGGTTCCGGGAGTTCGGAAACGGTATTCAATCCGGACGTATTTAGCGTACGTCGCATTAAAGTGGCTCCAATAGTCTGTCTGTTTGGCTTTTTGTTCATCATTTATGCCATTTTGCGAAAGCCTGCATACACGCCGTTGGAGGAAGAGAATGAGGGTGTCGGAGAAAAGAAAGACGAAATGTCCGGTGCGGACGCCACGATCAATAGGGATTAAGCATGGATGTAATAGACGCGTTGTTGATGGGCCTCTTGCAGGGCCTGACGGAATATTTGCCGGTAAGCAGTAGCGGGCATCTGGCCATCGCTTCCCATTTTTTCGGAATAGAAGGAGAAGCCAATCTGACGTTTACTGTGGCCGTCCATGTGGCTACGGTGTTCAGCACGTTGGTGATTCTTTGGAAAGATATCGTGTGGATATTCAAGGGATTGTTTGACTTCAAAGGGCCGGGGATGAACGAATCCCAACGTTATGCCTTGAATATTTTAGTCTCCATGATACCCGTAGGCATTGTCGGGGTTTTCTTTAAGGACTACGTGGAAATGATATTCGGTAGCGGTCTGCTGATAGTAGGGGTTTGTTTGCTGCTGACGGCTTTGCTGCTGACGTTTTCATACTATGCCCGCCCCCGTCAGAAAGAAAATATATCTCTTCGTGACGCCTTCATCATCGGGCTTTCCCAGGCTTGTGCCGTGTTGCCCGGCTTGTCCCG
>UMAE01008039.1_pt1 | contig 9334 bp, 10 predicted proteins | sample 1963621 | NCBI WGS metagenome assembly UMAE01 (sample SAMEA4835907, study PRJEB28245) | human gut metagenome | biome: gut microbiome; material: fecal sample | place: Denmark | collected 2008
AGTATATGAGGCTCTAATGGCAGCAAGTCATTATCAACTTAGTCATTTTATTCTTTTTCTTGACTATAATGGATTACAAATTGATGGAAAAATAGTCGATGTTATTGGGCCACAACCTTTCTTGGAAAAGTTCTTAGCTTTTGGTTTTGAAGTTATCAATATAAATGGTCATGATTTTGATGAAATTGAAGCAGCTGTGGAGATGGCAAAAAATAGTCAAAAACCTACTGCAATCATTGCTCATACAGTAAAAGGAAAAGGAATTTCATTTATGGAAAAGGAGATTGAATGGCATGGAAAGGCTCCAAATCGTAAAGAAATGGAACAAGCTCTGAGGGAGTTAGGAGGTCATTAGGATGAAGATTGCAACAAGAGAGGCCTTTGGAGAAGCACTAAAAGAGCTAGTGATAAAAAATAACGATGTTATTGTTTTGGATGCGGATTTATCGCCCGCAACAAAAACATGTTATGCTAAGGAAGCAAGACCACAGCAATTTTATAGCACAGGAATTGCTGAAGCAAATATGGTCGGAATAGGTGCAGGTTTGGCGGTTCAGGGGTTAAAGCCTTTTGTAAGTTCATTTGCCATGTTTTTAGCAGGGCGTGCTTTTGAACAAATTAGAAATTCTATTGCTTACCCACATTTAAATGTAAAACTTTGTGCAACTCATGCCGGCTTGACTGTTGGCGAAGATGGAGCAACTCATCAATGTAATGAAGATATTGCTTTAATGCGAGTTTTGCCGGGCATGGTAGTTTTGCAACCGTGTGACGCAAATGAAACAAAAGCTATGATGCAGTTTATGGTTGACTATGATGGTCCTGTATATTTAAGAACGAGCAGATATGCAGTGGATAATATTTTGGACTCTAATTATAAATTTCTTTTAGGCGAAATCGTTCCAATTGTTAAAGGTTGTAAAATTGCTTTTTTAGAGACTGGTATTATGGTAAATGAGGCTAGGAAAGCTATTGAAATTTTAGCTAAAAATAATATATACCCGTCATTATACAATGTGTCCTCACTTAAACCAATAAATACGATGCAACTAAATTCAATTATAAATAGTTATGATCTTATCTTTACATTGGAAGAACACAATATTATAGGTGGTTTGTATAGTTTAGTTTGTGAGAAGTTGGATAAGCCTAAAAAGATATATCCAATTGCTATCCAAGATACATTTGGTGAAAGTGGAACACCAGAGGAATTAATGAGTAAATATAAGATTGATGCAGATTACCTAGTAAAGTCTGTATTAGAAACAGTGGAGGAATAAAAATGACAAAGTTTAAAGATGATTTTTTATGGGGTGGCAGTTTAGCAGCTAATCAATGCGAAGGTGCTTTTGATGCAGATGGAAGAGGTCTAGATTTAATGGATGTAATTCCGGGCGGATTAGAAGCAAGGCAGGCAGCATATGCTTCACCACTTGATTATATGAATGAAAATATTGAGTATTGTCCAAATAGAATTGCAATCGATTTTTACCATCGTTACAAAGAGGATATTGCTTTGTTTGGAGAGATGGGTTTCAAATGTTTACGTTTGTCAGTTAACTGGACGCGTTTATTTCCGTATGGAGATGAAGAACAACCAAATGAAAAAGGCCTAACATACTATGATAGTTTAATAGATGAATTACTTAAACATGGAATTCAACCTTTAATAACACTTAATCATTTTAATGTACCGTTGTATTTAGCAAAGCATTATGGTGGCTGGGCTAATCGAAAAATGATCGATTTCTACTGCCGACTAGTCCGTCTGTTAATGACCCGTTATAAAGGAAAGGTAACAAAATGGTTAACTTTTTGTGAAATTAATGTTGGTTTATTTCAGCCCTATTCAACCCTAGGTTTATTATATAGAAAAGGTGATAATATTGAACAAATTAAGTATCAGGCAATGCATCATCAGTTACTCGCTTCAGCATTAGCAACAAAAATAGGACATGAGATTGATAAAAATAATCAAGTTGGATGTATGATTGCAGGTGGGGTCGTCTATCCGTATACTTGTCACCCATCAGATGTATTAAAAGCTTTTGAGGAAAATAATAAGGAACTAATGTTGACAGATGTTCAAGTTTTTGGAGAATATCCATATCATATGAAAGCTAAAATGAAAAAAGAAGGAATCACTATACATATGGAAAAAGATGATGAGGAGATTCTAAAAAATAATACAGTTGACTTTGTTGCTTTCAGTTATTATGCAAGTAAAGTAGTAACGACAGATCACAGATTAAAGATCAATAACTATGGCAAGTTACAAAATCCTTATTGTGATGCATCACAATGGGGATGGATCATTGATCCTCAAGGAATAAGAATTACATTGAATTTCTTACAAGAAAGATTTCATAAACCATTATTTATTGTTGAAAATGGTTTAGGAGCACCTGATGTTGTAGAAACAGATGGCTCAATTAAAGATGATTATAGAATAGAATATTTAAAAGCTCATATTGAACAAGTAAAACTAGCACTAGATGATGGAATTGATTTGATGGGTTACTTAACCTGGGGCCCAATAGATGTAATTTCAGCAACTGAAGGTCAAATGACAAAACGTTATGGGTTTATATATGTTGATCGAGATGATGAAGGAAAGGGAACATTAAAAAGATCAAAGAAAAAATCATTTAACTGGTATAAAAAAGTTATTCAATCAAATGGTGAGGAATTAGAAAATATTTAAAGCAGATAAGGGGATGAAGATCATGTCGAGAAAATGTATAATCGGACAATCTGGTGGGCCGACAGTAGTTATTAATGCAACATTAGCCGGGGTCATTCAAGGAGCTTTGAAAGCAGATTATGAGAAAATATATGGAATGATTAATGGAATAGATGGATTGTTAGATGAAAAGATGGTTGATTTAAGTAGTTTTAAAGATCAGAAGAATTTGTTTAAGTTGATTCATACACCAGCAATGTATTTAGGCTCATGTAGATATAAGATTTTTGAAAAGGATCAATCAATTAAGCAAAGAATAATTACAATATTAAATAAGTATGAAATTACTGACTTCTTTTATATTGGTGGTAATGATTCAATGGATACTATTGAAAAATTAAGTACTTATGCAAAAGTATGTAATTGCCCAATCAACTTTATTGGTATTCCTAAAACAATTGACAATGATCTTATGAATATTGATTATACACCAGGATACCCTTCTGCCTGTCATTATGTTGCTACCTCATTATGTGAAATTGCTTTTGACAGTGTTATATATCCAATAAAATCAGTAACGATCGTAGAAATTATGGGGCGAGATGCTGGCTGGTTAACAGCTTCAGCACAACTTGTTAATGAAGTCTATCCTGATTCTATCGATTTAATTTATATGCCGGAAAACATTTTTGATGAAAATGACTTTCTTGAACAGATCAAAGATAAATTAAAAAAGAAGGATCACTGTATTATTGCTGTATCTGAAGGTATTCGAGATCAATATGGAATGTGTGTATCACTAGATAGTGGGATTCAAAAAGATGCATTTGGTCATTTATCAAATAATGGCTGTTCAAATTATCTAAAAAAACTTATCGGTGACCATCTTGGCTGTAAAGTACGGGCCATTCAGTTGAGTACCCTTCAGCGTTGTGCAGCACATTTAGCCAGTTACATAGACATAGAAAATGCTTTACGTATTGGTAGTTATGCAATAAATTGTGCGTTGGATAAACGAACGGGGATTATGGTCACAATTTCAAAAAATAGAAATGAATTTTTATTAAGTCACGTTGATATTCATAAAGTAGCAAATCATGTTAAACCATTTCCATTAGAATGGATTGATGAAAAGAATAAGAAGATTAAAAAAGAATATATTGATTATGTGGTTCCTTTAATATATAAAAGTGGACAAATTGAGCTTCCTCAATATTTGCAATTAAATGAAAGATAGTCAGGCTTTTAATCTTCTTAATCAGTTTTTAGCGATAAATACATATGATGAAAAGAAAAAGTATGATCTGATTTTAGTATTAGGAAATGCTATTGCTGAAACTGGATTAATAGCTTATCAACTATACAAAACAGGGCATGCTTATCACTTCATGATTGCTGGAGGAAAAGGTCATACTACAGATATTTTAATCAATACGATTAAAGAGAAGTATGATATTAAAGATATTACTAAAAGAAGTGAAGCAGAATTATTTAAGTATCTTATTGAAGAAAATTATGGGGTAGACAATACTATTTTATTAGAAAAAGAATCTACTAATTGTGGGGAAAATATTCAGTTTGCTTTCAAACTTCTCAAAAAAGAAGACATTATAGTAAAAAATATTTTATTGGTTCATGATCCTCTTATGCAAAGGCGAATCGATGCAACTGCAAGACATTATGCTCCACATATAAATTTTGATAATTATAGATGTTTTTTGCCAGTTGTTGAGAATATTGGATTTGAACTTAAAAATAATATTTGGGGCTTATGGTCAAAAGAACGATATATTTCACTTTTATTAGGAGAAATGAAGAGAGTCATCGATGATAAAGATGGCTATGGACCAAATGGTAAGCAGTATATTGAACATGTTGAAGTTCCTCAAAAGATACTGGCGGCATATAGATATATCTTTTTTCGATATGGTAAATATCAAAGGAAATAAAAACTTTATCAATAATATTTAGACTTTTGGTGAAACAAAAGTCTTTTTTATGATTTCTTAATTTTGGAAATGAATTGATAAACGGTGTAAACAATATTATTGTGTAAATATAAATTAAAAGGAGGAAAGAAGATATGAAAAAGGCAGCAGTTATTGTAGCTCCAGGGTTTGAAGAAGGGGAGACGTTATCTATTATAGATATTATTCGTCGTGCTAATTTTCAATGCGATATGATCGGTTTTGAAAAGGATGTTGCAGGAGCACATGATATTATTGTGAAATGTGACAGCGTACTAAATGATGAGGTAATTGATTATGATATGATTATTTTACCAGGAGGGTATCCCGGTGCTGCTAACTTAAGAGATAATACAAGGTTAATTGAAATTTTAAATATAATGGCACAAAAAAACAAGTATATTTGTGCCATATGTGCAGCTCCGATTGTTTTAGAAAAGGCGGGATTACTAAAAGGAAAAAACTATACTGCTTATGTGGGATACGAGCAAAAAATAAAACAAGGAAATTACTTACATGATAAAGTGGTGATTGATGGGAAAATTGTAACGAGTCGCGGTCCAGCAACAGTTTATGCATTTGCATATAAGCTGGTAGATTTATTGGGTGGCAATTCACTAGCTCTCAAAAAAAGAATGGTCTATTTTAATGCTTTTGATGTTAAGGAGGATGAATAGTATGAGAAAAGCTGCAGTATTGGTAGTAGATGGATACGAAGAAAGTGAAACAGTGACGATTGTAGACTTGTTAAGAAGAGCCGGAATTGAGTGTCATACATTTGGTTTTGCTGAACAGTACGTTAGGGGGATGCAGGGGATGATGATAAAAGTAGATAAGATTTTTAGTGATGAGATCAAAAATTATGATATGCTGGTTTTACCTGGCGGAAGACCAGGGGGTGTGAATTTAGGAGCAAATCCACTGGTTATTGAAATGGTTCAATACTATAATGAAAATGGAAAGTATTTAGCAGCAATATGTTCTGGAACAATTGTTTTATCAAAGGCAAGAGTTATCGACGGTAAAAATGTGACTGGCTATACTGGATATGCCGATAAATTAGTAGGTGGAGAATTTGTTGATAAGGTTGTTGTTTTTGATCAGAATATTATAACAAGCCAAGGGCCAGCAACATCATATCCATTTGCATTTAAGATTATCGAAGTGTTAGGTCAAGATGTTAGTGAAATGAAGGAAAGACTATTATATAACTTTGCTGGTGGAAGATAAGTGAAAGTGAGTGATAATAATGATCTATGATAAATTACCGATAGTTTTTTTAAGTACGCTTGTCAGCGAAAAAAATGGCTCAACTAATAGCCAGATAGCAGCATATATTTTGAATCACCTTGAGGAAGTTCAAAATCTTGGAATCAAGGAAATTGCTAAGGAATGCAATGTTGCGGTAAGCTCAATTTCCCGTTTTTGTAAAGAAGTAGGTTTAAGGGACTTTGCTGAATTAAAAGAACTGTTGTTGTCAACAGATTTATCTTTTGAAGATCATTCACACGCAACTTCGAAACAAGCAAGACTGCATGATTATAGTCATAAAGTAAGAGAAAGTATTATCATGGTTGAAAAATCAATTGATATGGATGCAGTAATTGATTTATGTAAGGATATCAATGAATATCAAAAGGTAGCCATTTTTGGTTTGTTAAAAGCTGGAGCAGTAGCTTTTAATTTGCAAGGTGACTTATTAATGCTGAATAAACAGGTATATACTAATATCTCCTATTCTCAACAAATTCAATATATTGTTGCGGCTGATGAAGATGATTTGATTATAATTTTTTCGTATATAGGTGCATATTTTGATTATCAAGATTTAAGAGCTTTGAAAAAAAGATTAACAGCGCCTAAAATATGGATGATATCGAGTGATGACAGAGAGTATCCTGAATGTATTGATCGAACAATTTTATTTAAATCGTTACAAGATCAAAACAGTCATCCTTATCAATTACAATTTATTGCCGGACTAATTGCTCAAGAATATTCACGTTTGCATCAGCTTAAATAATAGGAAAGAATGACTTTTGTTAAAAGTCATTCTTTTTCATTTTGTTCATTTTCTTGAATAATTAAATTAGTAATTTCTCGTGATTCCGTATTTTTAGCGAGTTCAGTTTTAAAAGTATAATGCTGATCATAGGCTGTTGTAAAAAAGCAAGAATATAATACATCTAAAATAAGTGAGATGGATTCTAGTGAAGAATAAGCACCAATTTTTGAATATGATTTTTCTCTTGTTGTAACCCGTAAAACAATATCAGCTAATCGAGTTAAACTATTTTCACCAATACTTGTTATTGCGATAATAGGGACATTCTTTTTCTTTAAAATATTAGCAATTTTAATAATTTCACCAGATTCTCCAGAATATGAAAGACAAATTCCTAAATCATTAGAATTGGCCATCATTGCTTCTTGATAGATATTGCTATTTAACACAAAAACTTCAGCATTTTTACCGATGTGGCGTAATTTAAAAACAAATTCTTCAGCTGGAAATGATAAATTAGAAACACCAAAAACTTTAACAGTATTACTTTTTTGTAATGCTCTCACTGCTTTTTGCAGTGTATCGTGATGAATTAATGAAAGGGTATCATTAAGACTTTCAGTTTTTAACTGTGTTATTTTGTTAGCGATATTCATAATTGAATCTGTTTTTAAAAAAGGTTGATTGGCATCTATATTTAAATGACTTTTGTGCAAATATTGAACTTCTTCTAAAAAGGCGTTTTTAAAATTATTATAACCACTGAATCCTAATTTTTTAGAAATTCTAACCAATAGCGATGGTGAAGTATATGTTTCACCAGCAATCATCGTTGTCGAATAATCTTTTATTCGCTCTTGTTTTGTTAAGATAAAATCAATAACTATTTCTTCACTTGGAGAAAATTTTGTGTTTTTCATTTTTTCTTGTAATAGCATTGCTCGCCCTCCTGGTATTATCGTTTCTATTATATTCTATCATAACAAATATGATAAGCAATGGATTAAGCAAAGCGGTTTGTAAAAGGCTTTTACAAATGATACTTGTATTTATAAAGATAAATGAGAAAGCTTTTCTAAAAGGATAAAACTAGCTTTAATGTCATCTTTATTTGAATTAAGATAGGTTTATCAAAAGGAGGAAGATTTATGAAAGTAGTTGTTATTGGGGCATGTGGACATATCGGTTCATATTTAGTGCCTAAATTAGTGAAGGGAGGGTTTAAAGTTGTAGCAATTAGTCGGGGTAAAAGTAAGCCATACATAAATGATCCTGCTTGGAAGATGGTAGAACAAGTAGTTTTAGATCGTAATAAAGATGAAGACTTTGCTTATAAAGTTGCTAAAATGAATGCTGATATTGTTGTAGACTTAATCAACTTTAATATCGAAGATACGAAAAAAATGGTTACAGCATTGAAGGAAATTAAGATATCTCATTATTTATATTGTTCATCGATTTGGGCTCATGGTCGAGCAGAATTTTTACCAGCTGATCCAAATAGTTTAAAAGAGCCTTTGGATGATTATGGAGTTGATAAATATCAAAGTGAGTTGTATTTAAAAGAACAGTATCGCAAAAATGGTTTTCCAGCAACGATAATTATGCCAGGTCAAATTTCTGGACCAGGCTGGACAATTATTAATCCTCTTGGGAATACAGACTTTTCAGTATTTCAAAAAATTGCAAATGGGCAGGAAATCTATTTACCAAATTTAGGTATGGAAACTTTACATCATGTCCATGGTGATGATGTTGCGCAAATGTTTTATCAGGCAATCACTCATAGAAATCAAGCATTAGGAGAGAGTTTTCATGCGGTTGAAAGAGAATCAATGACTTTATATGGGTATGCTAAAGCAATGTACCGTTATTTTAATCAAGAGCCTAAAATTAAATTTTTGTCATGGGAAAAATGGTGTAAATATGTTAATGATGATGAATTAATAGATCATACTTATTATCATATTGCAAGAAGTGGGGAATATAGTATTGAAAATGCACAAAAATTGTTAGAATATTCACCTAAATATACAACCTTAGAAACAGTGGAACAAGCAGTAGCCAGCTATATTGAAAGAGGGATTATTACCTTATAATTAAGAATAAATATAAATAAAAAGAGCATAATGATTTTATAGAATAAAAGGAGCGTACAAATAATGATTGAACCAGATACTATAAAATTATTACGAGAATGTGATGCAGGGATTAAGATGGGTGCAGCTTCAATCGATGATGTTTTAGATTATGCACATGATGAAACGTTAAGACAGCATTTAATTGACTGCAAAAGAGAACATGAGCAGTTAAAAGAAGAGATTCAAACTCTTTTAGATAAGTTTCATGATGAAGGCAAAGAACCTAATCCAATGGCTAAAGGCATGTCTTGGGTCAAGACAAATGCTAAATTGGTTATGCATGAATCTGATCAAACGATTGCCGATCTAATAACTGATGGATGCAATATGGGAGTAAAATCTCTTAATAAATATCTTAATCAATATGAAGCAGCTGATGAAAAAACGAAAGATATTACAAAAAGATTAATTAATCTTGAGGAAAAATTAGTAATTGATATTCGGCAGTTTTTATAAATAGCAAAAAGCCTTTTACATATAGTAAATGGCTTTTTTTATTACCTGTTCAAATTGAAAATTTGAACATATAGACTTAAGT